>WLWI01000413.1_pt1 | contig 41863 bp, 33 predicted proteins | sample 6701501 | NCBI WGS metagenome assembly WLWI01 (sample SAMN12718690, study PRJNA515312) | sponge metagenome | isolation source: marine sponge | host: Mycale hentscheli | place: New Zealand: South Island, Marlborough, Capsize Point | collected 2014-11-01 | reverse complement strand
GTGCTCGGCGGGAAAGTAAAGGATTTGTTATGATGTGCGTTATATAGTAAATGATAGTTCGATCATAAAGATAAAACAAAAGTGAAAGGTGGTATTCTTCTTGATTATGTGGTGGCATTTCACCACAATGGTATACCTGAACAGTTAATTTCAGATCGTGGGACAAATTTCTTATAAGAACTAATCTCTGGTATTTGTGAAGTCCTTGGGGTGAAGAAATTGAACACGTCTGGTTATCATCCTCAGACAGATGGGCTTGTAGAGAAATTTAATTCCACTCTTATTAATATGATTGCTAATTGTTGTGAAACAAGGCAACATGATTGGGATGATCATCTCCCTCCTGTTACTGTTTGCATATAGGTCTGTGGTGCAAGAGAGTACGAAAGAGTCCGTTAGCTAAAAGCATTATTGGGTATGCACAATGTAGGCAGAAGAAGTTCTATGATAAGGATAAACAGGAATCAAATTTGAAACCAGGAGAGCATGTGATGGTATATTATGCCGATTGAATCACAGGGTCCTGAACGCAAGCTAGCTCAACCTTTTCATGGTCCATATCGAGTGCTTGGTTTCACGCCTACCAATGCCGAGGTGGTTCTGGTAGATAGGCCAGAAGATGAGTGCATCCTTGTAGCTCTAATCAGGTAATGAGGTTTGGGCTGGTGGAAAGGGGCGGGCCAGGAGATGTAGGAGATAGCGGATTGGTATAACACAAGATGAGCAGCCAACTCGACAACGAGATGATTGTCCAACTGAACCCCCATCCTCGTCGTACACGGGACCTGTTTCTCGACAGAGAAGTCAAAGGATGAATAAATAATTCATTCATGTTGAACAGCAGTCAGAAGTATAATTTTATTGTTTTGTTTAGTCAGTCAAGCCCATTCTTTTCTCTTGTATGGTAGGGATCCTCGCATTCCCTCGTCTACTGTACTTTCACAAACTAGGAGTGTGTATAGTACAGACACTGCTGACTATTGAACAGAACTAATGATTAGCTTAGCAGAGGCATGGCACAGAACTGGTAGCAGTATTGTCTGCACTTATCCACCTGTCACCAGTAGAGTTTCCATTATCACATTGGGACACTCTGGAACACTTGTTCTCTACCACACAGAGGGTTCCAGTCAGATACATAACTAGAACACTCTCTGTGCAAGGAACACTCCTCAAGGGGAATTCGTATTACCTACAAAATAAACAAACACAAACAAGAGTACATTTAACTTTGGAGATTGGCACTTAACATATGATTTTCCCCTTTCAAAAAATTTGCTAATTTACTAGTACTCACAGCTGTCATTGAAGTAGTAAATATATAATCCAGGTCAAAATGCCACTGAAGTGTCCCTACTGCAGATCACAAAGGATTTACTTTAAAATTGTCACTTATTAGAAGTGTCTCCAGTTTGAAAGTTTGATGTATCATCCAAAGGAAACTAAAAGTTGCATTTATCTGTAAACTGATATATTAATATTAATAATTATATGAATACTACTGCTTAAACTGCATCAAAACTAATCTAATATTGGCCTTCTTTATTACTTGCATATTTCCATATTTGTATGAGCTTTAATTTCCAGCACACTATCACCGAGTTACCTAAGTGAATTGAACATCCCAATAATTCAATTGTTTTTATCATGAACTTTATAAGCTATACAACAGTTTTACACGAACAAAAATTTCATTAACAGATGCATTACTTATGTATATATATAAGCAGAGGAAGCAATTATTTTCATTGACCACTTTGTAACAGTATCTTTTAAGAAACAATATAAAAAAACAAAATATAACTGACTAATTTTTGAAATAGGAATTATTAATTTAGCAAATGAATCCACAATTAGAATCATGCTCTTTATCTCATTTCATTAATAAAGAAATTCAAGAAATCATATCATCACTCATTAATCGCAAAAAATAGAAAAAGCTAAAACATTAGAACCTGCAAACACACTAAAACTTTACATTAATAATTTCTTGTGCATAATCACTTTAATGTCATAATCATGCACATGACTGGAGACCAAAACTAGTTATTAATTAAAACCATTAAGCAACAATGCATAACTGGAGTTAGTACTTTGAAAGTGTAATTAAAACAAAATTCATATTGTACTCAGCGAGGAACTGAAAAGTGAAGTAGGAAGGAAACCTTAGCTAAAACTTAACCACATAATACATAATGGAATCGATAAAGCTAGGTTTCAGCATTGTATGAATGTAGGTATAGAGCTTGTAAGTGTAATGAAAATGGTATGCTTCACAACTTGCACCACTACTGCTTACAAAAACAACAAAAAAACTTACAGCTGATGATCTGCAGCTAAAACCATGTGCCCATGCTAATCTTGATTCTCCAATACTCATACTGCAGCGATCATATCTTATGTCCATGTTAGAGTCAATAGCTGTTAGGTCATATGAGCACACAATATTATCTGAGCTTCTGTCCAAGTGACACCGCGACACTATCATACTGGGACCAGACACACCACTGAAGTCTTCTACTAAAGATAATCCACATGATTGCTCTTCACTTCCACCTCCAAATCTATTTCCACATCGTATGGCTTGTTCATAAAGTGCAGTGAAAGTGCAAGGTGAGGTGTTAACAGGACAACTAGTAACATGACAGACCCTCAGTATTCTATAGTTAGGAGCATCATCAATACCTCCATCAACAGTGACAAAGTATAATCTCCTCGCACAAATCCATACAGCACTTTTTCCTATCAAATAGACTCTAAGTAGCACGATAGTCATCTCTAGTTCGAATCATGGGTGTAACCCGTACCATTTCCGTATATATACTGTCTGAGTTTCATTCTCCCCACTGAACTTGCTTGAGACCACAACTTCATAACTTCCCACATAAAAGCTTCCCTCAGTTGAAAATGATGTAGCAGTAGTGGCTCCACCAGTACCCACTACGCTCACTCCAGTAGCTACAGCAGGAACTATGAGATCACTGGGGTTATATCAGTAACAGGACCTGTCTGTCATGCCATTCACACACACAAACAATCTCTGCTCATCAGGACTCAGGGAGAAAGTGGCAGCTCTGTCAGAGAGTGAGACATTCTGTTCTAACAGCAAATCTCTGTTCAATCTGAGAAGTTGACTTCCTGCAATGACATAAGTTCTTCCCTGAAAGTCTACCTGCAAGGTACTGTTAGTTAGTGAGGACGAAGTAGTAAAAGGCTGTAAATTAAACTCTGATATTCCATTCACATTATACTTAAGCTACTCAAAATGAGGCAAATCCACAGATGCCACATTATATCCACAGCTGATATATAGTATGTACTCGACTGGGGTTTGTCTACATAAACCTCCCACTTGTGTAGCTAAATAGAGGTGGATTTTACAGGGTCCTCATACCTAACGCGCGAGCATGAACGCGCCTTCCCATGTAATAAAAAACTAGAAATTGCACGAAGTTTTTCAATTTCCGCCCGCCTCACTTGGAGTCACCTCCGTTAGGCTCAGGAGCTTAGTTGAGCCAGTAGCCTCTAAATCGAATAATTTGTGCTTCATCGATATTAATGCCTTTGTATTAAAATACATCCAATGTACTGCAAATTATTATTAAAAAGACACAATATTAGCATCACAGCTAACTAGTGATACAAATGATACCGTCTGTACATAATTTCATACAATTGTAATGGCTGCTTTCTACCTTAACGTAACATCTGTAGTCCAACTACAGCATCTTAAATTCTCTTATAGAATTTAGAGTTCATTACATGTCTTGTAAAATTTCCTTGAATTCTTCCACATTGTAATGCAGTCAATAAAAATTCTATTAGTTTTAGTAGGAAAGAGTTATAATTAGATCCTAGAATAAGTGTAAAGTATGTAGTTCACTTGTTGCCTCACTCAGTACCCAATAATAATATTATGAAAACTAAGTAGCTATGTAGTACAAGAAAGTGGTTACCACAATTAAGACTCATTTTTTAATATTTCCTTCTTGGAGTATTCTCTCTCTTTCACAGGTTACAGAATTTAAACATCTTTGGCTGTCGCGAATGATAGACCAAATAATTTCAATTTTGTAAGTACTGCAATGTTACTGTCCCATTTTCAACAGTTCAATGAAACAATTAGTTTTTTAAAGATTTTTTTTCAAATTTATTTTCGTGACTCTTGTCAAAAGGATGAAGGGGGAAAGCTACACAATATGTACACTTAAACTTTATTTGGCGGATGGACTGGTGGTAACAAATAAACAAATATTTCTTGTATATACAATTATTTGATTAGCTTATTATACAATGGTAATTCTGATAAAAACTGTGTCATGTTGGCTAATGCATTAACATCAATAAAATTAATTAACAGGAATAAGTTGTTACTTTTATCTTTTATCTTATAGATTGATTATAAACTTCTAACAAAATGAGATATATTTCATCTCTTTATCTACCAAACTTGAGTATCTAAGAATGTCTTAGTCATGAGTTGTTGTTGTTGTTTTGTTCAATTATTAGTTAGTCTTTACTGACATGTGCTTCAATCAAATAAATTGGCTAATATAAAATAACAACAATATTTACTACGAATGAAGCATCATGTCTACTTATGGTGGCCAAAACTTGTGGGTCGGGGTCCAAGAATTACCTCCATGTCTCAGATTCCTGTTATAAGCAATCCATGACCTTATGATGTTTGGATGACTCAATACTTTATAAATACTTTGAAAACAAGTTCAAGGGTGCCTTAATTAATCTCAATGCAATTATGGAAATAAAATAATGGTGATAATTATTTCACTTCATGTCACTATTTTATAGATATTGAAGTTACCTGTTTTCCAACAGCAAAATAGTTCCCATTTAATTTTCTATTTCTTAATAAAGACAACTACAAAAGATAATCAGAAAACCCTCTAAAAAAAAAATGTGAATAATTATACAAAAGGAAAGATAAGAAATAATTTTAGTTCTGTGTTAATACTAGTATTTGAATGCAAATGTCTGTGCACCTTCATAAATGTTTGTGCTATAATTATACAGTTATGTTATAGTTAGATGTTGAAAGAAAAACTCCTAATGATGATTGACTTACATTTGATGATTTGTCTTTATAGTGTCATATTGAAAGACAACCGTTCACCAAATGTGTTTAAATGCATAATTACATTGTATTTGTGAACCAACTACAGTCCTGACAGCTTCAGTATTTCCAAATGTATATTATAACTTACATTAGTCCTCTTTTAACAAAGATTTATGGACATCAAAGCTCATAAAGTAGAATGAGTTATTTTGACATCAAATAGCTAAACTATTAGTTATAGCATAACTTCACTTTAGTGTATTAATCTTAAAAATATCTATTCAAAACTTTAGGCAATTCAGGCTACGCAATTCCAGTAAACAAAATTGTCCTTCTATATATAATTATTATAAATGATATCCATTCACTTTAATTGTGGAACTGTCAAAGTTTGAATAAACAAAAATTATTTTTAAAAATTTTAAACATCTTGTTTGGCATAATCACAGTATTAGAATTGTTGTCATGGTTAGTGTCAAAATTTAAGCTTTGTATCCTTATAGAAACTGCATAAGGCAAAACAGCTCACTCACCATTTGTGCTGGAGCAGTTTTGGAAGTTCAAAAATTAGGAGATGGGAGAAATGAAATTGTTTTATATACTTAATTTAAATGGATTGTCAATAGACACTATATTTGAGAAATCTATATCGGACCATTTTCTGGTGGTTGTATATAGCCTGTATTAAAGTTTATTCTACTTTATAGTTCTGTTATTATTTAGCTGAGCCTTTTGTAGGTCACCAGTAGTAAAATATAATGGCCAAAAATATAATAACTAGAAATACATCATACTTTCTAAAGACAAAAGTTAATGCATATCAAGTAAGCACAATAAATGTACTATTATGTACTCAATGTTATTTAATTGTATAAAACTAACAATAATGTTTCTAAACAATACAAATCATAGTGTCATTATAATTGGTTCTTTGACCATAAAGCTATTTATGTTTCCACATTTTGAATGATAGTAATTTTTTCTTCTACAAGACCATTTTCAATCAAATCTGTGCCATCTATGCCTCCCGAATTTTCTGAAATAATAATTTAAATGTAAAATTACACAGGTTAAACAATGATTTCTAAAGTTATAACTAAAGTGATAGTGTTAAACTTTATTAACGATAAAGTTTAATATAATAGCTACTTACCATCATAAGAAACAATAATCATTCTAACTTTAAGTAACCAGAAATTGTATTGCTAATCTAACCTTCCTCAGGAATAAGAATCATTCCCAATTCTAAATATCCAGCAATTGATTGTAACTTCCTGTCCATCATTGTTACAAGATCATCAAATGTTGGTCGATCTTGAGGATATTGCTTCCAACACTTCGTTAGGACAAAGTATCTAATCATATAGAGGTTATTCATTGGGTAATTGAGGAAATATCACAATCACATTGGGATGCTTTAAGCAATTGTTACTTCAATATCTTACATTTCAGAGCTATTAGCAGCATTTGTAGGATAATCCAATCTCAACCCTTCTTCCAGAAGTTTTGGCAGATCAATGGGATTTACTCCTGGGTAAGGAATTCTGCCACAACTAAACACCTCCCAGCAGGTTACTCCATAAGACCACTGAATATTGCATTATAATAGAATTATAGCATGAGTGATAACAGTGTTGTTTTTGGTTTAGAGATCCCAAACTTTCTTTGTTGTTATTCATACTAAAAATATATCTTGAAGGCTTAGTTTTAGTGTTATTTTTTTCCTATTTCTCCTTGAAGATTTGGTTAGACTTTAGTATAATCTTCAATATCATGCGAAAGATTTAGTTACTTATATAAATATATATATTTAGTTAGTTGACTAGTTTTAGTTTTAGTTAATTTGTGATACAAATTTTTTTCAAAAAGAAAGTAGTTCAAGAACCCCAAAGAACATCAAAAATAATCATATTTTTATGAAAGTGTTAGCATATAAATACGTATGTATTTACTGGATGGCAATTTATATTTTCATTTAAAAATGACATGATTCAAGGTGAATTGATTTAAAATTGTTGAGTTTTAGTTTTTATTATCCATTCTATTGGGAGTTTTAGTTATATTTGAATATACAGTCTTCTACAATAATAGTTTTCGTTGTTTTTTTTCACATTCATTACAGCTTAGTTACAGTTTTTCTTACCAATAGTAAAACAAGGTGTTTTGGCTTTAGTTTTAGTTAAATAAATCAGCACTTAATGATATTATGATTACATATGTGTTTTCCCAAAAATTCTTAGGAATTCCATTATTTTTACCACATCAGATTGGCTTGTAAACAATGCATCGATGAGACTCTCTGGTGCCATCCATTTAAAAGGCAGTCTCACTGCATCCTTCTTATTCTGCCTGAAATATCCACTAGTGTAAACTTCTTCCGAAAGTCCAAAATCTGATATTTTCACTGTTCCTTTGGAATCCAATCTATTAAGACAATACATGCCAATTAGTGTAAACATGCCCTATTATTGTTGGGGTAATTTAGTGAAAAGGTTGTGAAATTCTAAAAATAACTTGTATACTACATAGACTGTAAGTTGATTACGAATGATAGCCTACCCTTTAATTGTAATTAATATTGAATGCTTAGTTAAATGTATGGTTAAAATCAAAGATTTTGATTTCTACAATATAACATGACTTCATACGTAAACTATCAATGATTATTTTTTTGAGTCCAATAATGTATTATAAGCATATTACAGAAATTTGATTAAATAACAAGTTTAATTTTAAAATAATATAATTTCCTGCCTTAATTTAACAATTATATACAGTGCTTCCAGCTTAAAGTGTGGATTTTTTTTAGCTTTTTGGTTAACCCTTTCACCGCCATAAGCGCCATATGGCGCTCAGCAGTACGGCCGTGTTTTAAAAAGTATAAAAAATCAACCGTTCATGCTATCGACACGCAACAAAGCTTAAAAGCTTTAGTAATGACTTAGTACTGTTCTTAATATAGAATAATTACGTCAACGGTAACTAAGGGTAATACTTCCTGAAAGTTCAAAGTAGTTTGAGTAAAGAAATGGCGAGGCTATCGCGAGACGAGGTCCTGGCGTCTGTCCTGGATAGTGACGATAGTGACGATGTATTCGGCCTAGTAGATAGCTCCAGTGAAGGTGAACAAAATGGAGAAACAGAAGAAGCTACTGCTTTCATGGGCCAGCAATTATTATCAAAAGATTCTCTTGACTATCTTTCAGATACTGTGGCAGACCGTTCAATTTTAGATGATATGAGTACAGATGATGAGTAGTTACTAGTAGAACAGCAAGGAGATTTTAGTAAGTTTTTATTTAAAAGAAGAACAGTTTATATATAATACTGATTGAATTTAGCTATTAAAGAATAAATATCATAATTATAAATGTTGATGCCATGGGTGTTAACTAAATTTGGTCTATTGTGAATACAAGTCCCATGTAAACTTGGCGGTGAAAGGGTTAAGTTTGCTAATTCTGCTATAATTATTCTCAAGTGTGTGTAATATATAGCTGGTTATAGGTGATGGAACCGGGAGCTTCTGGACAGTGAATTTGGAAGTGTTTAAGCTGAAAAAAGAGAAATTATTTGTCCTTATCTCTATAACTTGGTATACTGATTTTAGTACCTAAAGTTTCATGTGTGCCTGATTCTGTGGGCACATGAAATTTGATTCTCAAAATATTTAAAATTTTAAGAAAAAAGTGTTTAAACCAAGATATTTGAATTGATGGAGGTACATCTCTATAAATTTGAACATGATGTAAAATTACCTGAAAATTGTTATGTAAAACTTTGGTAGCTATATCTTGAAAATTAAGTGAGTTGTGGCTATTTTTCATCAAAAAATGTTTATGCATGGTAAGGGTTATCAAATGATGAGATTTAGAAGTGGGTTGTGGGCCTTTAGTACACGTCAACGAGACATCAAAAAACAGCACATGTATGTGTCAAATGATTGAGAGAAGTACCAGTTTGCCGCTAATTGTTGCGTGGAGGTGGCTGTTTTAGCTACGGTTGTATCTCAGGCCCATGGGATCAAGTTTTACGGCACTACCGCCTATCACAGCCAGCGTTTTAGCTGCTGTTTGGAGCCGCACAACCCGTACGACTCCAACTACATCGACCTAATGTTGTCAGAACACCGAATGCTGGGACCCTTGGGAGTGTTAAACTCCTTTAGCTTACATTCAGCTCTAGAAAAAGAAGACCTCTTGGATAGGCTTGGCTCCAAGTTAGTAATATCAGCTAACAATTTGACTGACCTTCCCTTCGCTTACTGCTGCTAGTATTTAGAATGCTGAGAACCGATACAGCCACTCGCAGTAAGGGATAGTACCGTCTTACAGCTTAGGAAATTACCATTCGACCGTAGCTCGTTAACTAGCTATGTTTAATGACGAACTACCGCAAAAATTTTGACGTAAAAATATGGCATAAAATGTATTAGAGGAGAAAAATGCTGTTCTCCATTTTCCATTCCCTAAACAGGCAGTTTTACTATTGGAAACATTATTGGGATGATGAATATAAGGTATGTATAAGTTAAATGACTGTAGTGAGGTTCTACACTGTAGTTAAAAAAAATCCACTTTTTAATTTGGAAGCACTGTATATACTTACAGACAATTCCGAGCAGCCAAGTCTCTGTGTACCATCTTGTTGGCTGATAAATATGCCATTCCCAAGGCAATTTGATGACACATTTTTAAGAGTAACTTTCTGACTGTCAATATCTGTCAATAGAACAGGAATTATGAACTAGTTTGTGGGATCAACATCACTCATTAGTTCTCTGGTATTCTAATGTAAATATTGACTCGCCTATACCTCATAAATAGGAAAAACATTTTACTGGTGACAGAATTTGTACCATCTAATAGACTGGTAAAAGTACGGAAGTTATTTAGAATTTTCATATACTTGTTTGTTTGACTTAATGTATTTGTTTCTCAAATACTTTGTCAATATAATGATCTGACTGCCTGTGTGATAGACAATATTGAATAATGATGTGTCTGTATATACATATTTTTATGACGTGCTGGTATTCCAAGGCTTTTCTATCCTGATCATTGTTTTTTTTGTATGCAATACGAGTAGAGTGTTTGTAGTCACAATAACAATTAACTAAACTTTTCAGCATTCCAGCTATAGCTTTTGTCCACTGCGTATGGTTTACTGTCATATAGTCAAAACTAATGAAAGCATCTAAACAGTGCACAAGTATTGTGTTGGTTCAAGGGATCAGTAGATAAATAAAGTATAGCAATCTTTTTTTAGCATTTATTAAATGTTACTGACATGTGAAACTGGTGTGTAGAATGTTTTGAACTCAAAGTTTTTCTCTATTTCAGTTACAAAAGTCAAATGTGTTATCATTGCAAAAAGTATCGCTATACATCAGCATGAAACTTTTTAAAAAGCGAAAATTTATTATTGCAAGAATAAGTGCTAATTAATTGAATTACAAGTTGTTCTTACCTCATCTTCATCTACATCAAAATCTAAATATAAATTTGTTCTTTCTTTCTTAATATAACTTAGCAAACTTCCATTTGCCATATAAGGCATTATAATCACAATTCTCATTGTATCCGTGATACTGACACCAATCAAACTCATGACATTAGGATGAGATAATGACTCCATCTTTAAAATTTCAGAAATAGTTTCCTCAGTTTCCGTTTTTGTGTTATCACCTAAATGAATTATACATGTAATCATTTATTGTGACAGCTATTGATATAACTAGTGATGTGCTTCAGCACAAATGGTGAGCGAGTCTGTGCACAAACTAACCACTTCAAAAAAATTATTAAAACCATCTATATAATATTACCCGTGACTGACGACGACATACGTATTTATAAATAATTCATGAGCTAATAAGCTAGAATGCGCAGACACACAATGCTCGTGAATTCACGCTGAATTACTGGGTAAAGGTAAAGCGCAGGACGAACCAGTTAGTAACCAAATCTGGCACAAAAAATAATGGACATTAAGCAGGAGTGGCACAGAAACAGGAGGGTAGCTTTCGTGAGCTAGCGCTGAATTACTGTGTAAACAAGAACACAGTTGTAAAGAAGTGAAGGGTTTCACTATGCTAGATTACAGGTAGGAAAATTAGTTTGAACTTCACCAGGTACAATGACAAATGAAAGAAGATGAGAGTGGCCGAGAATCAGGAGAATCTGTGTAAAGTATCATCATAGTCAGTGAAACATGATTACTGTAATTGTAACTAAAAGCGTGTGGAACAGAAGGGGATAGGTGGCATTCGTTTAAAAAAGGATGTGTAAAGTGTGAAAGAGAATGCTATAAGTGGTTAATTAGCTAGTGGAATCAGTGAGGAACGGCTATGTTTCAATACGGAGCAAGTACGAAAGAGCGAAAATGAACTCAAATTGTCGAGTAAAGGTGGCACAAGTTTTAAAAAGAAAGGTGAAAGTAGAAAAGCTGAAGTTAAAAGTTTCACAAAGCCTAAGTCCACAATCATGATTCAGAATCAGAAGTGGTAGACAAATGAAGAGAAAGGACTTCTTGACTAAAGAAGGAAGAGATGGAAAAAAAAAGAAGAAATGTTGTAGATACAGAATTGAGATAGTTCAGGAAAAAATAGAGCAGGAGAGTAAAACTGATGTAACTTAACAAACTGTAGAGAATGTTATAATGAATAAAAATAACTTATGGTACTGCATTATTACTTTGCAATACATCAAGGGCCACGGCGTGGCGGGGTTCTTGCTATTTTCTATAATTATAAGTACGTAGCCATTGTGATGATACTTAGCTAAGTAATATAGAATTATTATCTGACCACAACTGAATAATACAGGATCACTAAACCGAAAAATTCTGTTCAGTGGAAGTATGGGAAGGGTAGACCATGAAGCAAACAAACAAATGTTAGGATCAAAATACAAATGACATACAAACGTTCACTCAGATTTATAAACAAACGAATATCCCCAATTTCAATTGTGTTATCACTTATAGTGCTTCGCTTGCTCGCCAATAATATTTTCAAAACATATCAAATATAGTAATCATTTATCCAATTTACCATGTATTGTCTTTGCTGCTACTACAACATTTTGTAGAGGCCCTTTAAATGTATTCTTGACCAAATGAGCTTTGCTGACAATTCCAAACTGACCTATTATTAAGAATTATATAGTAATAGTACAAAACTTTCTCTTACATTTGAATTTTTAAAAGCAACTTCAATTTTGAGTCTGATCTAACAGCAATGAGTTTTAATATTCTACTCACCTCGTCCAAGTTCTACATCTAATATTCGTAACTCATTCATGGACACTTTAAGGTTTTCAGGTATCAGATTCATCACATTTAATATGTCATCTATAATACAATGAAAATTATTCCAATGAGTAAAAGTTTATCTTGTGTATACTATTTGACAATATGTAGCCTACAAGTATTGAAAGTTTATTTTTGTGATACTGTTAAACTCAGAAAACTGCTTGTGATGACTATAGTTTAATATTATACTACAGAACACTATGCTAAAGAAAAAGAGCAAACACATCTTTCACTATTCCACACAGCATTCTTTCATTTCTATACCCGTACATCAACTTGAACAGAAGCATCTCATACAACTTGTACTAGTTTATCTAAAATCCAGCATAAGCAAAATACCTTGTCCATTGACTTGCTTTAATTTGTCCTTGAGTGTCAACTCTGCTATGTATTCATTCATTCGGAATTTGTTCTCTTTCATGCGAGCATGTGACAATGAGCACTTCAATATGATGCACATGACCAGCACAACACTTATCAATAGAAATACAACTCCAATCACAATTCCAATTATCAAACCAATATTATCACCAGACACGGTAGATGAAGATAATCTTAGTCTGTTTGGTAGGGTAATGTTAATATTCCTACCAAATAATATCTAGTGTACATAATATATAGATTAAATTATAAGACATAATAAAGCTAATTACCAACATTAACTACAATATTGTTAATTACTGCTAATAATACAACAATAGCACAGAGGGTTGTGATATTAAGGTTTCACTAAGGTGTATTTAATCTAAATATATACAATGGCACTAATAGCACAATGTATTATCCATTACTCATTAGAATTAAGTGACTATAAATAATTTTGTTTGTTATAACGTGCTCTTAAAATAATGTATACCTGTACAGAAACTGAATGAATGTCATCTTGCACTGGTTCAGATGGAATGAAACAACTAATCTACAATAGAAAAGTTATGAATTCTACATTATAATGATCATTGATAATACCTCTGTTGAAGAAATACTATTAATGATGCAATTACTGCCTCCAACTATAATCAGGATTTCTTGTCTGACAACTGAAGCAAAATTGCTGCCCTAAACAAGCAAATAAAGTTATGAACTCAGTAAATTAAACACAAAATTCTCTATCTAGAATAGTTGAGGGATTTGCACTAAAACAATGAACTTAAACAAAATTGATGTTATTACATCCGTATAACTAACTTTAAAAAGCAACTTGATATCCTCACATATGACCAGTATATATATAAATATGTATTATAATACAAATAATGTTGTCTAATCTAAATATGAACTTTATTTTAATTATCAAAAGCTATAACTTATAGCTTCTGATCTATTAAAATATGCATGAACAGCATGTGTGAGATAGTGAATGACTATCAGAACATGCAATTTTAATTTATTCTACATACATGAAATTCTTTCCAACAGAAACCTAGTTGATTTTTTCAAGTAGAAAGTCATGCATTGTGCGAGATTAGATATGTATATAAATGGAAATAATTAAGAGGTCTTGCACATAAATAAGTTCTATTTTAGGACCTAAGTGAACTATTTTTTACTGCTGTAAGTTTCATAAGAAACCAATTATTTGGTTGGAAATTCTTTATTCTTATATCAAGTACTTATTATCTAATAATAACATTCCTTTTTTTTTGTTGTTGTACTCCACTGTTCTAGGGCATTCAGTAAATGAGTAAATAAAATAAAAGAAACAGTATTGTGTGTTTTATACATTATTATATAAATGCTCATCTGTTCAGCATCTGTTTGCTCAATTTTTTAATATAATACCCATCAGAAACCCAAAAATCTATCAAATACAAAGTGAATTAGCAGTGTACTTCATCTGAACAGCAGCTTTTAAACAATTGAAAAATGAGCTTTTAAGTTAGTGTTATTTACAAAGGTAAGTCTGAATTTTCTTCAATGTTTGTACAAAAGAAATATGATTTTATACATGTTACAAAACTGGTCATCATAAGCAACAATATAACAATAAACAACAATTCTAAATAAAATATCATACACATGTGATGGAAATAATAATGTAATAGCTATGTATATATTCAAACAGATATTCATTGGTAAACTTGCGTAACTTATCATTTTTATTCTATGCAATATTTAAAGAAAACATTCTCACACTGTAGCTTGTAAGTTTTCTGCACATCTATTATAATAATACGCTTGCGTGTCAGTAACAATGACGACGACTGAAGACCAACAACCGACGGTGTGTATTCATGAATAATTCATGACTTTTGTATGGCTGGGTAAAGCATCATCAACTTATGGTAGGTAAAGTATCATCAACTTATGGCAGGTAAAGTATCATCAACTTATGGCAGGTAAAGTGTTACCAACTTATGGCAATTAAAGTGTCACCAACTTATGGCAGGTAAAGTGTCATCAACTTATGCAGGTAGATCGTCATCAACTTATGGCAGGTGAAGTGTCGTCACATTTAGTATAAAGTGCTGGTTATTTCTACAATGCAGATGCAATAGACGAAGGAAGGCAGTGTAAATTTAATAAGGCCATAAATCGTAACTGAAAAACGGGTGGAATCGGTGAGGTAAGGTGGTGTAGATTTACAATGGAATGGAATAGAAGACAGAAAGGTGAGCAATTAATTCTAATTAAATGCGGGTTGAATCAATGAGTAAAGGTGGGAGTTAGTTTTCAAAAGATAGGCTAAAGTACGAACTAGAAGACAAAGTTTGCAAAGTAGGACAGAAATTCAGAAGCAGGAGAGATAGACAAAAGAAAAGGGGACTTCATGGCTCAAGAAGAAGAGATGAAGATAGGAAAGGTGGGGTATAAGAAAAGCTCAGATAGTTCAGAAAGAAAGAGCAGGAGAGGGAAATGCCTTAACCATTGGTAGAAAATGATAACTGAGCAAGATTACTGGTGCTACTGCATTCTTACTTTGCAATTATGTTAAGCACCACTATGTGGTGGGGTACTTGTCTTCATAATTGTGCCATTAGATGTGTGTCAATTGCTTGGCAACAAATTGTCAGTAATGTGCTAAGATTCTTGTAGGAAATTAGATACATGACTTGTTAATTACAGTAGAATGTCAGTTATCCGGACATGCTAAGATTCTTGTAGGAAATTAGATACATGACTTGTTAATTACAGTAGAATGTCAGTTATCCGGACACAATGGGACTGGAGGGTGTCCAGATAAGTGAATATTCCGGATAACTGAACTCTGTGGAGAGGTTGACCTAAGTCAGTGTTGGGGGTAAGCCAATGTACATGTTTTACTAATACAGCTGCTTCTAAGGTTAAAAGCAGCCTCCAACTATCTTTTTTGATAAGCAGCATACTTCCAGCTTGTCCTTAATGCTTAGCACCACTCTTTTCCTCTTGCCTATAGCCATTCTCTATGTCCGGTTGACCGACGTTTCCGGATAACTGAAGTCCGGATAACTGACATTCTACTGTAATTCACTTTAGTGGATTTTGTGTCATTGCAATGAAAATAAAAACAACAACATTGTTTACTATTAGTGCAGCATAAAAACACTAGCTAGATTCCAACACTAATTATTGTGGTTAATTGTAACTTTGTTGATGTGCATGGACATAATTAAACCCAATCCACTAAATAAGGGTCGTGCTAAATTGGTCAGAACCAAAGATCACCAGCAACCAAATGTATATTTAGATTGATAAAAATAGAAAAAAAAATCTGACATAAATTGTCTGGGAAAAAATGTGCTATCTAATTAAGACTTCATGGAATTTGAGACAAAGTGTTGCAAGTGTTATTTTAATAGCTATATATAATTACCTGAATAGAGAGCAGCAAAGCTACGCTTGATAATATACTAAGTGGAACAGAGTCTGGTATAAATCCTGTTACTATAGGGTCTGATAAAACTTGTAACATCAGTGCTGCAATAGTAGTATTGGGAGGAGGGGCATCATCTAGTCTCAACACATAGCTGACCATGGATGTGCCAGCAGGTAGTCTAGGAGTAATGCATGTCAGGACTGTGCTGTTCACCACAGTGCATTCGGACTATACATACATACATACACACATATGTACATAATTATAAGAAATATTTCTATATACAAAAACACATAACAAAACAAGGCAAAAACATACTTACTTCAATATTGTTAACAAATAATTGTGGATTCTTTGAAACATCCAAATTAGTTCCAGAGAAGGTTAAAATTGTTCCTCCACTATAATACGTGACAAATACACAAAGGAGTTATGCTTGCACAAACATATATGACTATCGTGGTTTTTAATTTACAAAGAGGCTATTTACTTTAAGGCATAATATTTTCATACTCTGCTTTAAATACCTTGGAATGGTATTCTGTGGCTGTACTGATGTAAATGTAGGATTGTCTCTGAATGAGAACTGGATAGCATTGTCTGGAGTAATAGTCTCATCATCAATCATCACTGCTATATCATTATCAGTTGACACTGAAGGAATACTAGGTGTGATGCATGTTAAAATTGTGGCATTCCTGTGGCAAGACATCGAATGCATAGATTAAATGACACATGTAGTCAAAGAAAGAAACTTACTGCCTCATGCACACTTCTGAAATTCCATTCAATTTGACTACTGCATTATTTCCAATATTCAGATTGGTTCCAGTGACAGTCAATACAGTACCTCCTGCTATAGGACCAAACTGTGGACTGGCCCCAGACACTGTAGGAGTTAATACTTCAAAGTTAGTAGGCGATGAGCCCTGTCCTGGACCTGGACTTCTAAGTAAGTCAATCACTAATGTATAGCTTCCAGCAGGCAGTGGATTAGTTATACATCTCACAGTAGCACCAGGCACATAGTCTTCACTGATTGGAGTACATGGAAACATAGTATTAGGTACCCTCCTCAATGTGATACTATTAGCAGTGAAATCACTGAATGTGACTCCTAAGTTACTTCCTGTAATAGTAATGGTAGTACCTCCTCTAGGAGGTCCAGATTGTGGAGAGAAGTTTGTGATAGTGGGAGCTGGACAATGTTGACCATCATTAATAATACCCATTGAACATTCCTCTCTCACTCTACAGCTAGATGTTGTAGCACACCATCCACACTGGAAATTGGTTCCTATTCTTGTGTTGACACATGCTGAACAATCAGTGTCAGACAACAAGCAGTCATAGAGAGTAACTATGGAAAGGAGACAGGTGATTTCAAATAAGAAATAGTTTAATAAGTACTTACCATTCACAGGTGATAAGGAATCAATATGATGTGCAAAGGATGATCCATTTGTCCAAATTACTAATACATCCACCACTTCATTACTTGATGATTGGATAAGCAACTACACATATGTACTCTAGTAATGTTCACATTTTTTTTTAAATAAATGAATATTAATATTAGGGATAAGTTGTATAGTCAGCTAATAGAATTAAATTAGAAACAGCAGATGGTACGAAATTAGAAAAATGTTGCATATAATTGATTATTCTCCTAGTATTTCATTACGTTCCATCATTATTTAGCTTGCTACACACAAATAATATTTATATACCTGATTCATATTCACATTACAAGTGAGACTAGTGTCATTGTTCCTAGTGGCTGGTAGTATGGTTCCACCAATATCACACATGTAGGAGAATCCTGACTCCTGTAAGAAAATTAAAATATATAACATAATAAAGCTGTTGTTGGATTAACATTTAGTGACATAACTCACTGTAGGAGGAAGGTTACTTGTAGTTAATTGCAGATCAGTTCCTACTCTGACATGTTGAGAATAGCCATCACTTGTAGTCAATAATAATGGACAAACATCACTGAAACTCTGTCCAACCATTAACTAAGTAATTAAAAGAATGACATAAATGAGGAAAAAAACGTATTGTAATACTGTACCTGCAAAAACGCCATTGAACTAGAGCTAGTACAATCTGTTGAGATTCCTCTGCATATTTTATTTACTGAGCACCATCCACAAGCATTGTCAGTCTGCAGACAATCACTGCATCTACAAATTGCATTTGTACTGCAGTCAGTACAATACAATAAACCACTTTAAAGACTTCACCTGCTAGCAGAGCTACATCTGTATATAGTGAGAGCATTTAATGTAGTATCAAATGGGACCATACCTCTGGAACTAATGAAACTGAAATTGATCTCTGTCAAAAATAAAATAAAATACTGTGATCACATTTGTAGCTTAACATATTTAATGTACAACATGTATGTGTATAATATACAAGCTAGTATGCTCAATAACAAAACTCTCCCTACTTTAAGACATACAATACCAATGAAATAATCTTATCAGAGGTGACTCATGATAATTTTATGATCTATATAACTTTTCCACACACTATTATCATTTGGCAATTAGGAGGATGTCAAAATACCAAGAAAATGCTAACTTTAACCCCATATAATAAGTTCTCAATATGAAAAAGGGGGAAAAAGTGCCGTCTACAACTCTAGCCAAACCTACCTGATATAACTCCCACATAGCTGAAGTTAGCATTGGTAATGTTACAAGTGTAGTTTCTACCATCCTCCACAGTTATTGCTGGTACAGTGATGTTGTATCTTCCTTGATTATCAGCTAAATGACAGGAGTAGCTTTCACCAAGCAGAACTGCTGGTAGGCCAGAACCATTCACTGAAACTGATAGCTACAAAATGAAAAAAAGAATTTATTGATGTACATTATAGCAACATAAAATTTCTGACATTAGTTGACATGAAGTAGTTACATTTAAGTTATGTCATACAATTTAAATAATTACATTTTTATTAGTCAATCCCGTTAATTTTTGAAAGTTTATGTATTCTGTGCATTTCAATTTATTAAAAAAAAATTTGCTATCCTTGAGGTGAAACTAACACTGATTCATATAAGTGTGTTCATCAGTAAGTGAATGTTTGAGTCATTTTATCATCACCAATAGTGTAATAAATACAGCAAAAGGGTTAACACAACAACACTAGTAAACAATTCCAGAGCTGTATAGTTTGGAAATAAATATTATACATTGAATCTCCAAATATGGTGCTATTTTAACCTTATTATCTGTTTTGTTAAGCAGTACAATATATCAGAAAAATGTTCAAGTGTTCCTAATACAATAATGCATAGTGAATTTGCCGTGTCTACATTATAGTCTTACTATTTGTGGATCATCCATGACATATTGACTAGGAGTGATAACATTAGTGATACATCTGCCAGAACTGGTAGTAGTGTTGTCTGCACGTATCCACCTGTCACTGGTAGAGTTTCCATTAGCACATTGGGACACTCTGGAACACTTGTTCTCTACCACACACCAGCCACACAGAGGGTTCCTGTCAGACACACAACTAGAACACTCTCTGTGCAAGGAACACTCCTCAAGGGGAACTCGTATTACCTGCAATAAATAAATAATAAGCAGGCTATTGTCAAATGAGCACATTATTTAGGGATTACAAGTGCATCTTTATTCTCCCAAAACTAGCAGGTGGTAGTCATATTGTAAAGTAATAACAGTGAATAAATAGGCACACTGTGGGGTTTGCGGGTAAACTATGAGATCAAAGTTCTCTCCCCTTTTTTTGGTAGTATCCGCTGCCACCAGGAGTTGTCAGATGAAAGCTGGACCAAGATAGTGCTTCCCTTTCCCTTACTGTCAGATCTCCACTAATTGCCCAAGTATCTAGCTACCATGAAGCATGCAAAGGTACCCTTAAGTTAGTTAGAGGTTCACAAACAATCCAACACTTATTACACTCAGACAAATCTCAACAAAAAGAGACGCAGCCAGAGAATATATAACAAGGCATGACTGCATGACATTATAAATTAACCACAAAGTGACACAAAACAAAACAGATAGATATAACAACACGTTTCTTCTCATAATAACAATAGCTTAAGTAATGCGTACATACATTCACAAATACTGCAGAGTCTTGTTCTACATGTTATTTGAGATGGGCGGCCCCAAACACACAATGAAAGAAAGAATTGTTAAATGTATTTAGACTGAACACTGCACAAATGATACTTACAGCTGTCATTGAACTAGCATAGATATATTCCAGGTCATATTGCCACTGAAGTGTCCCTACTGCAGATGACACAGGATTTACTTTAAAACTGTCACTTACTCCACGCACCATGACATTCCCTTTCTGAAACTAAAGAAAATAAGAATAATAATAAAAAACTTTAAACATTACTTTAGCTTCTTACAAATGCAATGAAGTGAGTTCTTGTGTTGCTGCTGTAAGCTACCACTATTATAGAGAGACCATCCACCTGGATAGCTAGAGATGCTGTTACATAATCTCCATTTGTCACTACATTACCAACTACTATAGTACCGAATACTATAGGTAGTGTTCCAGTCTGGATGTTTGATATATCATCCAGAGGAAAGTCAAAATTGCATCTATCTGTAAACTAATCATAATAATTAATACTAAATAATATTAATTAATATTGATTCAGTCATTCTTGGCTGAAATAATAATAATAATAGCATCTATTATCTTTTTTATGATAATGTTTAATTAAAACTTAGCAGAGCATTTCAACTTTTTTGTCTAAACACATTGGGTTGTTTTAATAAAACATTGTGCTATTAAAACTGACGCAATAAGTGGAAGAAACAGACAATTGTTGTCACCAACAGAAACTATTTCAATTAGCCAATTTAGACAAAAATTGATATATGTGACAGGCTCTGCAAAATCCAGGAATTTGCTTAAAAAATTGAAAATCCTGATACTTATTGAAAATTACTCAACTTGAACCATGCAACATAGTGTACACAGGATTTTTACTTTGGACATTCAAAATGTGAGTAAAAATGGAGTGGGTTTCTGGTGTGCCACTTACTAAGAAGAATAGGCTTTTCTAAAGTATGGTAACAATCACTTGAACAATAGTGAGTCATTAACCAAGGGTTTCATTATTTGTAGTAACCAACCTTTCGAGTAACCAGAAAACCCTGAAAACTTTGCTATTGTTCACACGGGATTCCCACACATCCCATGCTTTATGTTTGCTAATTGCCGTATAAACTGAGAAGAAATAAAATGTTAAAAAAAAGAATTTTCTTTCAATATGCAATGATGTGATACAAACTTTTTAAGCTTTGAAATTTGGCATAATGATAGAACAATTACTGATAAGTGAAAAATTCAAAAATTCAGCAAATTTGACCACAGTCAGTATTTTTACTGTTTTACAGCTTTGACACTTTTGCCAAAATTCCTGGTTTTTGCAGAGCCTGTCACATTGTATAAATATATTATATAAGTATGACGCTATAAAGACTCATCACTATGTATGTATACTATTTAACTGTTCATCTAATGTGTTGTCCTGTTGGAGATGGTGTGAAATTATTCATAATTTCACACATTAGATGGAAGGTCTACACTACCAACAATGGAAGTATGCCTGGCAATATAATTATTATGTCATCACTCAACCTATTTTGTGTTTGGGGATGCATTGTTAGAGCAACTGAAAGGAGCAGCTATGGGATCACCATTATCCCCGTTGTTGCCAACATCTTCATGGACGATCTTGAAGAAAGAGCCCTGAACAGTGCCAGACTTAGACCAAGTAATTGGGCGTGATATGTTGACTACACCTTTGTTCTAAGGCCACATGGTAACTCTGAATTACGGATATTTCATTAACATCAATTCAAGCATAATCCATATTATAGAGTTAATCATAGACAAAGAATAAGAAAATCAACTGTCATTCCTAAGTATACTTGTAAGGAAAGAAGAAAGTCAAGTGCTGCACATCAATTTATCACAAAACTACAAATACCAACGGACACATTCAATTCTATTTTCAGCATAACTTTAGTACACAGAGGCACCACCCAGCGCCTAATCAACAGAACTTCCAACATAGTGTGACCCAACATTAATATCAGCTGAGTAAAAATATCTGAGTAATGTTTTCAGCATAAATAAATATCCCGGACTCCTGATCAACAAAGACTAACAGTGTGAACATAAGAAAAGAATACAAAACCACCAATAAAGGAAGTAACAGATGGAAGTCAGAAAGAAAAAGTTATATACACCATATATCAAAATCACCATGAAATGATACAGTAGTTATCAGCAAGTCAAAAAAAAAAACTCAGACAATTTACTAGTGAAAGTGAAGACCACAAGACCAGATCACAGCAAGAAAGGAGTAGTCTATGAAGTTCCCAGCACAAACTATAGCAGTGTATATGTAAATGAGACAGGACAATTCTTTGATATTAGAATAAAGGAACACAAGTACACTGTCAAGACATTGTTAGGATTCGAAATCTTTTTTTTTTAATCAAATTCATTCATTTAATAAGAGTGAGTGTAGTTAATTGGATGTGGTTATAATGGCCACACCAATTTGATTAGGCTTCCTACTATTCTGATTTGGGACTATCCAATTTAGTTAACATAACCACAATATAAAATCATGAAATGTAATAGGAAATACTACAATTGTCAAATGAATTATTACGTATTGATGGGCTAGAAATAGAAAGCTAAAATATTTGAACAGGCAATAAAAATGTGGATTCGAAGAATAATGAACAAACAACTAATTTCATGTGCATAATCACTTGAATATAATAATCATTAGCACAAACCGGAAAAAGTAAGTGAACGCATTAAGAGGAACATTACACATCATCTCACAAATATGCACAAGCTTTGTTTTTGTTCAAGGAGTCAATTTTAAATCATTCATTATGCAAAGTGGGCTATGTATCACAGACTATAATTTCTTAACATTATTGCTCCAAAATAAAATGAAGTCAATACTTTGAAAGAGTAACTAAATTCAACTCATATTATGCAGGGAAGATTAACAGGAAAAAACTAAACTTCAACCAAAATTAGAAATAAGCAGAATACTCATTCCCAACTCAGTTCAGTTAATGAATTATTCATGAATTCTAACGCCTTCTATAGAATATGTGATGGACAGAGTCAGACCGAGGAGAAGAGGATGCAATAGGTAAATAAAGCACTCATTAAGCTGTTAGTTCCAGATGGTATACTGGTTAGTGTGCGAGGCTGTATAATGGAGGGTCACATGTTTGAATCTAAAATAGAAACAATGTATTGTTCTAGTCCTTTTTTTAACTATGTATTGAGTAGGTAACTTCACTCAGCTCATAAATTATTCCTGAATGCACACCGTCGTCGTCATCAGTTGGCATTGTTATTGACACACAATTGTATAATTATAATCATTAAAGCTTTGGTGCTTGCAGTGATAACGTAACTAATCTTAGTCTATGCTTCACGACTTATTGCCACAAAAAATTAAACTTACAGCTGATGCTCTGCAGCTAAGAACATCTGCCCATGCTAATCTTGATTCTCCAGAGCTCATACTGCAGCGATCATATCTTACATCCATGTTAGAGTCAATAGCTGTTAGGTTATATGAGCACACAGTATTATCTGAACTTCTGTCCAAGCGACACCGCGACACTATCATACTGGGACCAGATTCACCGCTGAAGTCTTCCACTAGTGATAATCCACATAAATCTTCTCCACCTCCACTGCCAAATCTACTTCCACAGTGTATGGCTTGTTCGTAGAGTGCAGTGAAAGTGCAAGGTGAGGTGTTTCCAGGACATTTATTGGCATGACAGACTCTCAATATTCTGTAGTTAGGGGCACCACCTCCATCAACAGTGACATAGTATGCATAATCTCCTCGCACAAACCCATACAGCATTCTCCTATCAAACTGATCCTCAGTAGCAAAATAGTCATCTCTAGTTCGAATCATGGGTGTACCTGTACCATGTCCATATATATACTGACTGAGTTTCATTCGTCCAACAAATCTGCTAGTCCTCATAACTTCATAACTTCCCACATAGAAGCTTCCCTCAGTAGCAAATGATGTGGCAGTAGCTCCACCACTACCCACTATGCTCACTCCAGTAGCTACAGGAGGAACTGTGAGATCACTGGGGCTATACAAGTAACAGGACCTGTCTGTCATGCCATTCACACACACGAACAATCTCTGCTCATCTGGATTCATGGAGAAAGTAGCAGCTCTGTCTGAGAGAGACGCATTTTGTTCTAGTTGCAAGTGTTTATTCAATCGGAGAAGTTGACTTCCTGCAATAACATAAGTTCTTCCCTGAGAATCAACCTGCAAGGTACTGTTGGTTAATGAAGACGAGGTAATAAAAGGCTGTAGATTGAAGTACAATATTCCATTCACATGTATTCTTAAGCTACTCCAAATGAGGCAAATCCACAGGCGCAACATTGTTTCCAGCAGCTTTTAGCTAAAAGTATATACTAGATGGGGTTTGCCTACCTAAACCGCCCACTCTGTAGCTTAGACAGCTAAAACGCAGTGACTCCCGAGAGGCTAGCCAAGATTGGAACAATGCAATTTCCGACTGTTGATTTAGTTAAGGCGCGTTTATTGGTATAATCCACCCCGATTTCCATAGAGCTGTTGCACTGCTCATGTGACCTTTACTTCCGCATTGGCAAGAAAGCCATAGAGTTGGTTGGTGTCGAAATGGTTAGTTCGTGTTGTGCTCCCTTAATAGAGCGACAAAAGCTACTAGAGAAAAGGGTATTCACTTCTACCGTATTCCTAGAAAAGGTGAAAAACGAAGCCTTTGGCTCAATGCCATCAAACGTAAAAGTTTCTTACCTGGACCTAATACGTATATATGCAGTGTTCACTTTGTTGGAGGTAAGATATATTACTGTCATTTTATTACTGAACTTTTCTCTAGGCAAAAAAAGTAGTGATCCCCAATCCCCATCATATAGTCCCATAAGTGCTACCCAACGGGCCCAAATTCAACAGAGATATGAATCTGTTGAGAAAAGAAGACAACAAAAGGATGAAGAAGAAAGAAAGAGAATAGAAAATGTGAAGGAGAGGGAAAAAGCGCTTCTAGAAAATTAACAAGAGCTTGAAGTCAGTGGAGAACAAGAAGTGGATTAAGTCAGTATTCATTGGAGAAGTGCAAGGCTCTAGAAATTGACAATGCTAAACGGGTTAGTGAATTGATGAAGTTGAAAGAGCTTTGTTTAGTAGGCAGAGGTTTTTCATCTGAAGTGCTTCTCAAAGAAGATGGCAAACTAACATCCTTTTATACTGGCTTGCCTAACTATGGTGTGCTCAAAGCTGTTTTCAACTTAATTGAAAAGAAGACATTAGACACTTCAATAAAGCTTACCAAATTTCAATGTTTTGTGCTTGTTTTAATGAAGCTGAGACTAAATTTAGCTAACTATGATTTGGGATTTCGTTTTTGTATTCATGAATCGACAGTATCACGAATTATCATCAACTGGATTCAGATGTTGGATGTATCATTGTCACCACTTATAATTTGGCCTGACAAAAGTGAAGTTCAAAAGACCATGCCTTGCTGTGGTGTTTTAGGCCTAATTATGGTTTGTCAGTTACGTCAATTATAGATTGCTTTGAGTTATTTATAGAGAAGCCAGGGGACCTCTTGTGTCGTGTTGGTCAACTTACAGAAACTATAACACAGCCAAATATCTGATCAGTGTGACCCCCCAAGGAACTGTTGGTTTTGTATCAAAAGCATATGGTGGCCGCGTCTCTGATAAAAACTGAAGACTGTGGATATTTGTACAAGCTTCAGCCTCAAGATGTAGTCTTAGAAGATAGAGGTTTTAATGTTGAGGACAGTATAGCATTCAGAAAAGCTACTCTCAATATACCAGCTTTTACAAGAGGCCAATCACAGCTTGCTGCTAAGAATGTGGAGTCAACAAGAAAGCTTGCCAATGTGAGAATCCATGTGGAAGGGGTTACTGGGGCAATGCGACAAAGGTGGTACAAGATTCTTAGTGCCACAACACTTCTATCCACAGAGTACACTCGAAGAAAAAAAGGTGGCCCAGTGTTAGTAGACAGCATTGTAAGAGTTAGTTGTGCATTACATAACATTTATGTGATATTATTGTGCCATCAAATTGATTTTTCATTGTATTTTTAAATATAAAAAATTTATGTCTTTTTTATTTATTTTATTTTTCAAATTTGGCATACTACTGAATCATGTAAATTAGGTACAAAGAATAAAATATTTATGATTGATACAATGACTTAATTAAATTATACTATATCTTAGCGTTTTTAGGACTTTCTGTTTCTTAGCTGGATGGCATGTGGGACATATCTATTTTCCATAAGGTGCTTCAGACATTCCCAAGCGTGAAAGGTGGAACCATTTTATTGCACATTTTTCATTGTCACATCCAACTATGCTACCTCCTTGTGACTCTCTGCAATTTAAGGACTGGAACTTGACCTGCCTTTTATAGCTACTACATTTTAATACAGCAATTCGAATAATTAAGTTATAGTACTTTTGTCTAGCCTCTGCAATAGTTTGTTTTTATGGCTCTAGTTTTGATTCTTCATTGTCATAACATAATGTTTGATGTCGATAATTTTGGCCAGAAAATTATGATTATGATAATGATAATATACACGTTTAAACAGTCAAGTAGTGATGAAGCTATGAAGTGTCATGAAAAGATTTTGCTGTCGCTACAAAACCATTTTTCCTTGGATACATCAATTGCTCGTTGCCGTGGCTGAACACATGCTATGAAACCACTCTTCACATTGCAAACACTGAATCATCTGGTTTGTTTCTGGCATACGGCAGATACAGTGCAATGAAATCGTTTCACAAAGTTTTACTTTCTCTCCAAGTTTCAATCTTCTTCTTCGAAGGAGAGAAAATGGTGTAAGTTTTGCATTCTGCAAACATTGCAACAAATGTTCTCTCATTTTGCTTTGGTCAAACATGAACCTGGTTTTATACCATGGGCAAGGGCAATTGCAGTTGCTATAGCGAATACACCACAATCTTACGAACCACACTGCATTTGCATGTCCATTATTTTAACTTTAATCAGCTTCTGTGAAGTTTGAAAGAGTGCAGCAATTTGCTCCTTCACATGGCAATTAATAGACGGATACACACTGTCATAAACACAAATTTCACTGGTTTTCAGTGACCATTACCGTTGTGAAGAATTTGAATAAATTCAGAGGTTTCTACTTCAAAGTTTAGTAAACATCCAAGAATAACGTTTTGGAAGCCACCACAAAAAGGAAATTGATTTTTAAGCAAAATCTGAGCAGAATGTATTATACGTTATAATCCAACAAATATTCGTAGCATTCTGCTTTTACTTGGACCTGATACTAAGCATGATGTCCTCATTGGCTTGTGCACCATCCACATCAGCATCACATGCAGTGGATTTGTTGTCAACATTTTCATCCTGCAAAAAATACATACAAAGAAAACTAACATGAAGGTCTAGCTAACTTATAGATATATATTTGGAATGACTTAATGTCAAAAAAGAACTTGTCGATTTGTGTTTTTTTCATAATGGAATTTTTGTTTTCTGTAAGCATTAAAAATCAATTTTGAAACTACTGATTATAGCTATATATTTAAAATTACCTGAGCTGAATATATATTTATCGTCACATTTTGCTGTATATTTTCACATTTAACCTGTTGTATGCTAATAGATGATTCTATAGTATCCATAGATGCCTCTGCTAGTTGTTCCGGTGAATAATGGTCCTTGATATTGAAATCTATTGGTAACCATGTTTGTCTACCAAACATGACTTCAAAAGGAGTGTATTTAGTAGTGTCATGACGTGATGTGTTGTAAGCATAAACCAATGCAGTTATGTTTTCATCCCATATGCTTCTATCTTCTTGAATATACTTGGTTAAAAAATTTACAAGAGTCTGGTTAAACTTTCGTCAAGACTATTAGCTTGTGGATGGTAAGGAGTTGGCTTTTGATGTTTATTACCCAGCAAACTCGTCATTTCATCACTAAACTGATTATGAAATTATTAACCTTGACCAGTTGCAATAACAGCTGGAATACCCATTACATAAAAAAGCCAACACTAAATTAACACAAAAATTATAAAATTCTAACCTCACGAAGAGCAGAAACCACTGGCTTTGCTTCTTTGGTAGGAAATGCTTTAGCCCATACAAATTTAGAGAAATAGGGCCCACAAAATCTATACCAAGATGATACCATGGGCTCTTCACAGGTACAGAATGGAGCTCTGGTAATTCGGCAGAAATTTTCTTGTTTACATACTGACATGATTGGCTGTTTTTCACCTGAAAATATTTAGTATTGTAAGGTAACTATAACAAAGAAATATAAAAATCACTACAAACCTAGCTCTTTGACATCAGCAACCATTCCCTTCCAATAAAATCATTCTGTTACTCTTCTTAAGGCCAAAGTAACCCCAAAATGACCTGATGTTTTCTCATTATGGCAGGCTATTAAGATTCTCTTTCTTTCCTACATTCCTTTTATTACTTCTAACTGAACAAAAATATTATGTAATACTAGCAGCTTTAGTAGTTAGCTAGCTGTACTTTTAAGCTTCCTTTGGTAAAGTAAACTTCACCACGTTCACCAGTTAGCCTGGAAGCTCTTTTTGTCACTGCTCGGTTCTTTTCTTTACTCATGTTATCGGGATAACCTCCACTTGGATGGCGGTATCCAAAATTGGATCTTCCTCCACGGCTAGCTTTATCTACCACGGAGGAATGAATGTTTCAGGGGCAGTCTATATTTTGAGCGTCACTTCCTGAAATAAATGTTCCTCTGGAACGTTTTTTTGAGGAGTCCAAAATTATCATGACTGTCTTAAAAAGGAGATGGTATAAATTATATACTAAATTATGGATTGTCAATAGAGACTACATTAGAGTAATGTATATTGGACCATTTTCTGGTGGTTGTATATAGCCCACAGTTAAATTCATTCTGCCTTATAGTGATGCTATTTTACATAATAGCCTTTTTAGGTCACTAATTGTAAAATTGGCAAAAAAAATTTAAAATAGTATTACATCATACACTATTAAAAACAAAAGTTATTTGCTTAACACATATGCACAATAAGTGTACTATTATCTAATTAACAGTATAAAACTAAAAATAGTGTTTCTAACATTACAATTAATGCGGGTGTCATTTTAATAGGCTGTAACCATGTAGCTATTTATGTTTCCATATTTTGAATGACAGTAAATCTTTCTTCTTCAAGACTATTTTCAATCAAATCTGTGCATTCTATGCCTCCTGAATTTTCTGTAATAATAAAAATGTAATAGTACACAGATTGAAACAATTATTATTGTTAAAGTTCAAACGAGAGTGATTATAGTGCTAAATTCTCTTTTTTTGTATACCGTGTAAAATATTTAGTTAGTTATTCTTTATACATTTAGTTAGTTACACTATCAGTGGACTCAGTTTAAGTTTTGTTGAATTTGTGTTATCTCAAATTCTTCCACAAAGAAAGTTGCTCAAGTACTTACCCAAAGAACATCATTATACTTCCATTTATAATCAGCTAATAATCTATGTAGTATAAGGGGTTTTTTTTAGACCATTAATACTTTTTCACCAAATTAATGTTACCATACAATAATAGAGCATGTTTACACTTAACTGTCTTAATAGATTGGATTCAAAGGAAGAGTGAAAATATAAGATTTTGGACTTTCTGAAGAAGTTTACACTAGTGGATATTTCAGGTAGAAGAAGGAGGATGCAGTGAGACTGCCTTTCAAATGGATGTCACCAGAGAGTCTCACTGATGCATTGTTTACAAGCCAATCTGATGTGGTAAAATATAGGAATTCCTCAGAATACTTTGAAAAAAAAACCCCCAGTATCATTTATTATTTAGTGTTGATTTAGTTATCTTAAACTAAAACTCCTTCATTTTGGGATATTTTTCTATTTTAAATGCATATTGCAGAAAATTGAATAAATAACAAGTATAATTTTGATAAAAACAACAGTAGAGTTTCCTGTCTTAATTTTAACAATTATGTATATACTTCACAATTTCTTTCTCAACCTTTTTTTACTCATTAGATGTATTCTCTCTCTTTCACAGGCTTTTATAAACAATACTGAATTAAAAATATTTGGTCGCCACCGGGAAACAAACTCAGGACTGCTTGTATAGCTACAAGCGGTCCTGGGTTCGGTTCCCGGTGGCGACCAAATATTTTTAATTCTGTATTGTTTAAAAAGCCTGTGAAAGAGAGAGAATACATCTAATGAATGTACTTACAGACAATTCCGAGCAGTCAAGTCTCTGTGTACTATCTTGTTGGCTTATAAATATGCCATTCCCAAGGCAATTTGATGACACATTTTTAAGAGTAACTTTCTGACCGTCAATATCTGTTAATAGAACAGGAATTATGAAATAGTTTGTGGGATCATAATTATCACTCATTAGTTCTATGGTATTCTAATGTAAATATTGACTCACCTAAACCTCATAAATAGAAAAACAAAAAATTTCTTTTATAAATTAAGTACAGAATAAAACTGTAAGTTTTGCAAGCCAGAATATATCTGCACTATTACTAAATTTTATATGTGACAGAATCTGCACTATCTAATAGACAAGTAAAAGTATGAAAGCTATTTAGAATTTTCATATGCTAGTTTGTTTTAGTTAATGTACTTGCTTCTCAAGTTCATTCTCAATATAAAAATCTGACTACCTGTGTGATCGATAATTGGATGTGTCCATATAATAAATATGTAATGCGTGCTGGTATTCCAAGGCTCTTCAATCCCACTCATCGTTTTGTCTTTTGTATGCATTACAAGTAGGGTGTTGGTAGTCACAATAACAATTAACTTAGCTTTTCAGCATTCCAGCTATAGTTTCTGTCCACTGTGTATGGTTTACTGTCATATAACTATATATAGCCAAAACTAATGAAAGCATCTAAGCAGTGCACAAGCATTGTGTTGGTTCAAAGACTTATATAGTGGATAAATATAGTATAGCAATCCATTTTATGCATTCATTTAATGTTACTGACTTGTGAAACTGATATATTATAGAATGTTTTGAACTCAAAGTTTTTCTCTATTTCAGTTAGAAAAGTCAACTATGTTATTATTGCCAAAAATGTATCGCTATACATCAGCATGAAGCTTGTTTAAAAAGCTAAAATTTTATATTGCGCTCTACAAGTTGTTCTTACCTCATCTTCATCTACATCAAAATCTTAATATAAATTTGTTCTAACCTTCTTAATAACTTGGCAAACTCCCATTTGCCATATAAGGCATTATAATGACAATTCTCATTGTATCCGTGATACTAACACCAATCAAACTCATGACATTAGGATGAGATAATGACTCCATCGAAATAGTTTCCTTAGTTTCGGTTTTTGTGCTTTCACCTAAAACAAGTTAATGTACTATGATGGTTATTGATATAACTAGTGATGTGCTTGAGCACAAATGATGAGTGAGTCTACACACAAACAAAACACTTCAAAAGAATTTATTAATCAATTTCTACAAATATAAGTACGTAGCTGTTGTGACAACACGTTATCTAACAAATACAGAACTATTTTCTGACCTCAGTGGTATTTTCTGTAGTCTCTAATATTGCATTCTGACTATCTGAGTTGTCAGTAGCTTTGACAACAAGCACTCACAGCTACTATAAATGGCCGATTTTTTTAATTACATCTGGTGAAGGGTCTTTTTAGTAACCTTTCACCATAACATTTTGCGGACTTGAAAAAAAAGAAGTTCTAAAGAAATACTGCGCAGTGTTGAGTCTAACAGTAAGCTTTTTAAGACCTAAGTTCATCCTGTGGCATTTAGAAACAACCTAATACAAAGGGTTAAGCAATAAAATTTCCTTGAATAATACAGGATCGCAAAACAGAAAGAATCTGTTCAGTGAAACTGTGGGAAGGGATTATCACGAAGCAAACATACAAATGTTAGGATCATAGTATAAATGACATGCATACCACTGCCTGAAAAGTGTCCATTGACAACCAAAAAAAATCGTAAATTTGGTATGTTAACCTCTACAGCTTTGTAAATTTTTTGTTAACTCTAATTACCATGCGACAGTTTACAGATTTGTTATGATTGTAAATGGACTCTTCCCCAGTTTCAATTGTATTACCCCTGATAGTGTCTCCCCGTTTCGCTCGCTTACCTGCAATACTATTTTTAAGACATGTCAAATATAGTAATAGTTTATGCAATTTATCTTGTACTGTCTTTGCTGCTACTACAACATTTTGTAGAGGCCCTTTAAATGTATTCTTGACTAAATGAGGTTTGCTGACAATTCCAAACTGACCTATTTTAAAAATTGTATAGTATTAGTACAAAAGTTTCTCTTATAGCTGAATTTTTAAAAGCTACTTTAATTTTGAGTCTGACGTAGCAGCAATAAGTTGCAATATTCTACTCACCTCGTCCAAGTTGTACATCTAATATTCGTAGCTCATTCATGGACACTTTAAGGTTTTCAGGTATCAGATTCATCACATTTAATATGTCATCTATAATGCAATGAATGATTATTTAAGCACCTAAAATTTTATGTTGTATAAACTATTAGACAGTCAGTGGCCTATAAGTATTGAAAGTTTATTTTTGTGATTGTCTTAAACTCAGCAAACTGCTTGTGATTACAGATACATTGGATGTAAAGCTTAGATCAATTATCAATGAATAGTATGCTATCTGATAAGAACATGTATACTGCTCTCAAGTGATTAAAGAAATAGTTTCCAACTATTTATGCATATCAGCCAGGAATCCTTTGCCAGAATAATAGGTTCTGAGAAGCCTCCCTCACATTCAGAAATAGTAGGGATTGACTTAGTTAATGTATGGCGTCTTGTCTTCACAGCAATCATTGCTGTGCAGTGTTATACTGTGGAATATCATCCCAGCTGTGCATCATCACTCTGAGCCCATTATCTCACCTATTGAGAACATTATGATTTTCATGCTTTCATTAATGTAACATCACCCCATCTGTCATTATCACATCATTTATGCCTAGTCATGCTCTCATTTTATTGAGTTGTATATCAGCACCAGAAATTGAAAAATCAGTTCAGTTGATGTTCTTCACCAGTCAGTGCAATTACAGTTAAACTCTAACTATTGCCAATATTCTCTCTGCGACTGCGCAAACTCTCTAGAGACGAGGTATTGTAAGGGAGGCTGGGAGATATCAATTCTGGTGGCAGCGATTACTACGTATCGTTGGCACTGAAGTGTTTGTGAGGAGATTAGTCTCTGATCCTCAAGAATACATAGGACTCGCATCACATAAAGTAACTCAAGATATTTCAAGGTTATCATTTCACACAGTAACTGTGCAAGCTCATTACACTTGTAGTTATAGCAACAGCCAAACTTGTATATTTTCTTGGTTTTTACAGCTACCTTCCTCTGGTGTAGCCTACTCAACCTGGGTTAGAACAGTGAAGATATCTAATGTGGAATAAACCACTTATTACACTTGTCAGTGTGATATGGCAAGATATTTCATTCTCAGGCTATATTTTCACTAGCCTATGGCTCATGAAAATATATTAGCCTGCTCATGAAATATTTCACCATATCACACTCTGACTCATGTAATAAGATGCTAGATATCTTCACAATGTTATTTGTAGGTACTGACCTATGAGATAACTCTAGTTATCACTTAATGTTATCTCATGGCTGTATTGTGCAAGCTCACTACCCTAGTAGTTATAGCAACAGGCCATGCAGTTTATGCTCTCAAGCTTATGATATTTTTAAGTAGCTCAATAGTTGTTGCCAAGCTCATTACTCTTGTAGTTATAGCAAACTGGCCATGCTCACCACTTTCCCCGTTTTTACAGCTACCTCCCTCTGACATAACTTACCCAACCAGGTTAGAGCAGCTGCTAAAATAACTGCTGGGGGGTTTGGGGTGTTTATGTGACACCTCTACCCTGAAAGTATGGCTGTCTATTATGGCAGACAGAAAACCTAGGAAAAAAGTAGACCTTACTATAAAGAGCCAAGTTTAGTAGATATATAAGTGTTGGATTTAAAAAAGCAAGAAAGAATGAAGTGGATGGTGATTCATCTAGCCATAGAGCTCAAAATGTATGTGAAGCTGATGCTCCTCTATTTTCAAGTTCTTTAGGACACAGTCCATAAAGATACACAGAATTACATTAAAACCTTAATGGTTCCAGAAGGAGTTCTCCATCTGTTCAAATCAGCATGCCATTTGACAGAACTGAGTTTAATGGTGGTTTAATGATAGTAGGTGTGAAGACACAAAATTCATGGAGTATAACACTACACATTTATACAATATCAAGATTTGGATTGCTTACTTGGTCAGAACAGAGGTCTTAACAGTTGTGGAGACTTTTGTTATGTAATACTGAACACAATAGACTTATATTCATACTGCAAGCATGTTAATAGAATAATAGTCCATCTCCCTCTTCAATTCCACAAAAATGCAAGCGACAATGGGAGATAATTTAAGCTTTACATTTATTAGGGGAGATGGAACACCAAGCATGTTTGAAAATGCATGGTCCCCATACCCATTTTGTACCAGACTATAATACCTGGTGGCCAAAATTGCTGTAAGCATATCCCAGGGTCAATTGAGGTTTTAAACGACCAGAATATGGTTGAGTATCAACTGGGACAGACCACACACACTATGGAGGTCTTTTAAGTTATATTGCATTCCACTAGTACTAATAGTATTTGACACCAGATCTTGTACCGCCGACCCGCCCATTAACTGGAAAAGGTCACAAGTTTAACGGAGACACGGTCAAACTTGTGACCTTTTTTTTCCAGTTAATTCTGCTGTTTACATTCCAATTCCATACGCTTAGAACCAACCTCTGCAATTGCTGTTGGAACCAACCGTAAAATATACGCCCAATATATTTTGTCGGGTAAACGAGTCTTTATAACTTTACCTCCAGGGGGAGATGCAGACTCTGTAGAATTTAGAAATGTCACCTCCAAAGTTGATTTACTTACTAGCGGTGTGTTACTTGGCATTCTGGGTAGATGGAAATTCGAATTTTAATCTACAGCCTTTTATTACTTCGTCTTCACTAACTAACAGTACCTTGCAGGTGGACTCTCAGGGAAGAACTTATATTATTGCAGGAAATCAACTTCTCAGATTAAATAGAGATTTGCAGTTAGAACAGAATGTGTCTCTCCCAGACAGTGCTGCTACATTTTCCCTGAGTCCAGATGAGCAGAGATTGTTTTTGTGTGTGAATGGCATGACAGACAGGTCTTGTTACTTGTATTATAGCCCCAGTGATCTCACACTTCCTCCTGTAGCTACTGGAGTGAGCATAGTGGGTAGTGGTGGAGCTACTGCCACATCATTTGCTACTGAGGGAAGCTTCTATGTGGGAAGTTATGAAGTTATGGTCTCAAGCAGTTCAGTGGGGAGAATGGAACTCAGTCAGTATATATATGGAGATGGTACAGGTACACCCATGATTCGAACTAGAGATGACTATCTTGCCATTGAGAGTCAATTTGATAGGAGAATGCTGTATGGATTTGTGCGAGGAGATTATGCATACTATGTCACTGTTGATGGAGGTGATGCTCCTAACTATAGAATATTGAGAGTCTGTCATGCTACTAATTGTGCTGGAAATCCCTCACCTTGCACTTTCACTGCTCTTTACGAACAAGCCACACAATGTGGAAATAGATTCGGCAGTGGAGGTGGAGAGAATTTATGTGGACTTTCTTTAGTAGAAGATTTCAGTGGTGTGTCTGGTCCCAGTGTGATAGTGTCGCGGTGTCGCTTGGACAGAAACTCAGATAATACTGTGTGCTCATATAACCTAACAGCTATTGACTCTAACATGGATGCAAGATGTGATCGCTGCAGTATGGATATTGGAGATTCAAGATTATCATGGACAGATTTTCGTAACTGCAGATCATCAGCTGTAAGTTTAGTTAAACCTCAGCGTGCATGCGTGAGAGGTTTATAATAGTCACCTTATCTGTATGTTTGTCTGTCTGTCTGTCATGCTCTGATTTTGGAGATTACTGACAATTAACCGTTGATTTAGGTATGAATTTATTAGAACGAAGATTTAGGACATTTCATTGTGCTACTTTTTTTTAATTTCAGGCTAATTGAATGTGAAGCTTTCCTATTATATTATCTAGAGTTTAGTCAGTTTATTATTTTTATTGTTGTCATTTAATTTTGTTGTCCCTTATTCCTCGAGACTATTATAAAACATGTTTGATCTAAAATGGTGAATGGAATAATTGTTTCCTCTTCTTTTATGTACTTTGTGATAAATCATTTGGGGGAAAGCTTTGAAATTATTTGACAGCCTTGGGACTGTTAATCTTTCAGAGTAAAATGTAGTATAGCCCTTAACTACTATAAAAAAAATTGATAATTGTTTGTTTATTTGCATTTGATAGCTCAGTGATGCATAGTTTACTTGAAACCAAAGCCTATTAAAGAGGGAATTATTTCACGGATAAGCAGTGATCATAGTTTGAGTTGTGATACTGTTTTAGTATTGTTTTATTAATAGTATTATTATTATTGTTGTTGTTGTTAATTTATTATATAGTTTACAGATAGATGCAATTTTGATTTTCCTCTGGACGATATAGCAAGTGCTCAGATTGGAACACTACGTATAGTATTTGGTACTATAGTAGTTGGTAATGCAGTGACTAATGGAGATTATGTAACAGCATCTCTAGCTATCCAGGTGGATGGTCTCTCTATAATAGTGGTAGCTTACAGCAGCAACACAAGAACTTCTCACTTTATTGCCTTTGTAAGTACCTCAACTATTGTTTAAATTTCTTATTATTTTTTATTCCTTTAGTTTCAGAAAGAGAATGACATGATACTTGGAGTAAGTGACAGTTTCAAAGTAAATCCTGTGTCATCTGCAGTAGGGACTCTTCAGTGGCATTTAAACCTGGATTATATCTATGGTAGCTCGATGACAGCTGTGAGTATTAGTTAAGAATAGAACTTCATTAAAAAATAATGGTTTGCCATAATTCACTTTTATCTCTTGCTTTTCATTATGACAAATACCAGCTAAGTGTTTTTTAAGGGAGAAGCGATGTTGTTATTAGAAGTTGTTGTTTTTAATAAGCTTATAAGTTCTCTATGTTAGATATTGTTTGTTGTTATTCTTTAGGTAATACGAGTTTCCCTTGAGGAGTGTTCCTTGCACAGAGAGTGTTCTAGTTGTGTGTCTGACAGGAACCCTCTGTGTGGCTGGTGTGTGGTAGAGAATAAGTGTTCCAGAGTGTCCCAATGTGCTAATGGAAACTCTACCAGTGACAGGTGGATACGTGCAGACAACACTACTACCAGTTCTGGCAGATGTATCACTAATACTATCACTCCTAGTCAATATGTCATGGATGATCCACAAATAGTAAGACCATAATGTAGATATTATGCATATTTATAAGAAAAACATTAAAATTTTCCAGCATTTTACTACTCAACCATGTATGTATGTGCATGTGGATCAGAGGTCTATATGTACTCAGTAGTGTAACAAATAAGTTAGAAGTCATTTAATTACTAATTTAATAGACTGCCAAGGTAACACTTACGCAGTGTGATTTAGAATATTTTTGTAAATATTGTATTAAGAAAACACGGCCACTTTCCGTTACCCTGGTCTTCATCTCAGAGATAAACCATTTTTAAAGGTTTAAAATAACTGTTAGCCACACTTTAATATAAAAAAAACTTGTGTGTCTTATTTTTATGCATTTAATAAAGTATTTAATAAAGAGATTAAAGTTTGTACATATTATGTAAACAACAACCATTCTTCAGACAAATATGTGTTTTTGGATGAAACTTATTTTGCAGCTATCAGTTTCAGTAAATGGTCCTAGTCTGCCAGCAGTACTACCAGGTGAAACCTACTCCTGCCATTTATCTGATAATCAAGGAAGATACAACATCACTGTACCAGCAATGACTGTGGAGGATGGTAGAAACTACACTTGTAACATTACCAATGCCATCTTCAACTATCAGGGAGTTATATCAGGTAGGTTGGCTAGTATTTAACAGCATTTTCTTTCACCAACTTTGACTATTGGAAGATATTTTAGGTGGTGCCAACTAAACTAGAGCACTAAAAATGCAAGCCCTCAGTACTAGTTCAAAAATATCCAAAAGAAGTTCCAACTATTGTAAAACAATGATCTTATTTTCAGCTTATAACAATAACAGATTTGTTCTATATATGAATATAAAATTCAACTGTGGTATTTCACATTGGCCTGCTTATATCTCTAGGATTCTTCAGGATTAGTTTCAAGGGGCTTTTCTTGGATATGAGGTTTAAAATCAGCACTCCTGGGACTGACCCACACTTTCTAAAGCTCTATTACATGCTTTATACTCAGTCATAGGGTTTTTAAAATTCTCTCAGGTCTGCATGGCATTCTTTGGGTTTAGTAATAGCTTTTGCTTGGTAGAAAAATAATAACCACAGGACCATTTGGACTTTCTAACTTGCACTCTACAAGAAAACTTGCACACTTTTTTGGGACCTGGCATACTTCCAGCAGATGAAAAAGCACACTTCTAGCAGCAGAGACTTCCCAACACCAGATAAAAAGAATAGATTGCAATAAAAATATAGAATGCAAATAACAAATCTGAACTTGGCGCAGTAAAATTTGTACGGTCATGTGAGCATGCATGATTCTGAATGGCAGGTAAATGAATGAATGAGCAAGGCCAAATAGCAGTACTCACTTTAACTAGTGTCCGCCTTTTCTCTATGAGCATAACTTTAACTAAGAGGAATATTTAAATTTAATTAAAATATTCCTCGTAATTAAAATGATGACTTCTTAATGTCATGCAGAAAAATCAATTTCCTGTACGGAATAGATTGTAAGTTATGCTTCAATATTGGTTACTATTTTACAATGGTACACTTACACTAATTTTAAGTACTGTATCTAATCTCAGTATCACATCAGGCCCGTAGGAAGCACTTTTCAACCAGTCAGACCTTGGGTGTGGCAGTTGGGTGTTGCCCAGTATACAATTTAATGTAAAATTTCTATCTTTAAATCAACATTGAAAACATTTTAAGCATAATGGAACTCATATTTACTTGAATTTACCAAAAATTTGAAGTCTGGGCTTCATTACCACTTTCTCGAAGAGCTATTCCCGCCTGATTGGAAAGCTTATATTTTTTAAGCGATAATTAAAAACATTCTTTGCTCCTGCTTTGTTCATCAGCATGAGCTGAAGAAAGCATCTCTTCCACATTGTGTGGTCCTTTGAACAATGATAATTGCATCAACTGCCTTTTTGTGGGTCACACTTTTCTCATGGGCTGCTGTTGCAACCATTCCATCTTTCCAGTTGCTAAACCCAGAAAAAATAATAGCAGAATATTTTACAATAACTTAAGATTGTTTAAGAATTCCTCTTTTGAATGCTATAAATACAGGTAAGACAAATAACCGTGTCCTTAGAACAGTCTTAATGAGACACCTCCACTTATTAAACCACAGGGCTTGAAATGCCCTCCTGACAGGTTTCACTTTTCCAAATTTCTGCTTTGGATGTCCAACTGCTGTGGCTAATTTGTTTCTCGTCATCAAACACAAACCACCAGTACTACTCGCAGCCTCGGCCATGGCATAACAATCCCTTACCTAAATGACCCCTTACCTTACCGAACTCGATCTAGAACTAGTACAACCATGGCCGGACCAGCTGGAGTGGATTCTACGGCCCTGCACAATAGCTGATATTGATGTAATCATAATTATTTAATGTGAATTATGTATCTAAATTTGTTTTATAGAGTTCAACTTCAGTTTCCTCAGTTCCAGAGGTATGGTTCCATTTGATACTACTTCAAATATTCTTACCATATACAGATGTAGCGCAGCTAGCAGGTAAGTAATGATTTCTTTAAAATTGAATTTAATTAATGATTTAGATATTGCCAAAATTGTCATTCTACATTTAAATTAATTATGATGACTCTCCAATTGTTTGTATTTGAATGGTATGTTTTACGTGATAAATTTCAGCATCCATTTTTTCCCAAAGGGAAATGCTCATGTATTATTCCTCTCCATAACTTATCACTAGTAGTTTAATTAACTCACAATGTGATATGTCTCTTTACCTCTCTACATTTACAACTGTTTGTAATTATTTTACAGGAAGTCCCCATGAATAATTAAATATGAAATATATAGCCACTCAGCACCAAATAAACACACATACACTCATACACATAAATTTCATGGGAATAATACAATATTATTGAGTTAAGATGAGTGCTTCTATGGCCACACAAACACACCTTTTATGTTCATGAGAGTGTGTAATATTGATGTTGTAACTTGAGTTACATTTCTTAATGCACCACAGATAGCTTTTTGGAATAAAAATATACTTTAATTAAGTTGCAGTTTTGCCTGTGTTATAGGTTTATGTGTCTGTTACTCATGTTGTGCTTCTAAAACGCAAGTGACTTTTAGGCATTTGTCAAGCAAGATCCAGACATAATTCCATGCTCTCCACATAGAATAAAAGGAAGCCTACATATTTATTATATAATCTTTCGCTTCACATCACATGCTTGCCAACAAGCAATTAAACTGCATACATACATACATACATACATACGTACGTACATACATACATACATACATACATACATACATACATACATATATGCATGCATACATACATACATACATACATAGATACACACTAACATACATACATGAAATCACGCTTATTGTTTTTGTGAGAGAACCGGGCCACAGGATCGAAGCTATTCAGGGTTAACTGAATACTTGAGAGTAGGCTGCCACCAGAGTTGCTGGGGCTGCCCAATCACCTGTAGGGTTAACCCTTTCACCGGCAATAGCGCCATATGGCGCTTTTACCAATAAAAATTCAACCGCTCGCGATCCGATCCTAAATTTGGTCTCAAAGTACGCAGAATGAAAAGCTTTAACAACGCTCTAAATAGGTGAATTTTGTGTTGTCGGTAACTAGGGGAAAACGGGAAAGTAAATTTGAATTTTGAAATTGACCGCACGCGTTGACCGCAGGAGATAGAATGGATGCCGACGAAGTTATTCAGCGCTTATTCGACGACGATTTTGGTCTTTCTGAGAATGAAACTAGCGACGAGGAGGGTGAAGGAATATTTACTTGTGCTGGGCAGCAGCATTTGGACACAGTTGAGCTAGCAACTCTGAGTAGTGGAGTGGAAGTTCAGCCTAGTAGTACTACTGGAGTCAACTTGGATGTTTCAGGTAAATGTAGAGTAGTAAAATTAATGTAGTAGCTATATAAAATACAGTCAAACTATACTTTTTAGGTGTTATAGTAAGTAACATGCAAAATAGCTGGTTGCAAGTCAATATAATAATCAATAAAAAATATATATAGGGAGAGAGAGAGAGAGAGAATGCACAAGAATACATTGAACAGGAATCTATTGTAACTTTACAG
>WLWI01000410.1_pt1 | contig 41983 bp, 16 predicted proteins | sample 6701501 | NCBI WGS metagenome assembly WLWI01 (sample SAMN12718690, study PRJNA515312) | sponge metagenome | isolation source: marine sponge | host: Mycale hentscheli | place: New Zealand: South Island, Marlborough, Capsize Point | collected 2014-11-01 | reverse complement strand
GCTAACGCTATACTTTGCTCGTTGTTTATGTTCTGGCTATAAAATAGTTATAAACCAAAATCATTAGGTTTGTATTTCGATTTATAAATCGCATACAAACCTCAATTTTGGTTTATAACTATAACATCTACCTACCCACTGATCTATCTGTCTATCTTTTTTTTTTTTCCTTCCTCCCTCTCTTCTTTATCTTCCTTTTCCTTCCCTTCATTTCCTTTCCCTTCCTTTACTTCCTTTCTGTCCTTTTCTTTTCTTTTTATTCTTTAGCTCCTATTTCTATACCCGAGGGGGTGTCTTGCATTGCTTTCATGACTTACCAAATAAATGAGTGATGGCTGAAGAGAAGGGAGATAAAGACAGACCAATAGACAATTCTTTAGCATTAGTCCTGAGGGTCAGCAGTTGCATAGACTCATTATTTTTTAGCAATCGAATAATATTATTATTGATTCAGTCATTCTTAGCTGAAATATTAGTAATAATAGCAATTTTCTCGTTCTAACAAGCCCATATTTAACCCTCAGCGTGCATGCGCACAGTACTCAGTTTGACTGTCAGTCAGTCATTCTGTCACAAGGTACTCAAAGCTGGTAACCTCCCAAAGATTGAAACAAGCATCAAGATGGCATCAAGATGTTGCAATGGAAGTCCCTTTAATGTGGCAGAATTTTTAGTTTTGACTTATTTTTTCAGAAAAAGAACTACATATATAGTTTATATTAGGCTGTATATTCACCTGAGCAAAAAAAAATCTTTGTTGTCCACCGTAGTTTTGCATTTCACTATTTCTCAGTATTTTATCGGAGTGCTTGGAGTTTCCCTTTCAAACTACTGGTGAGATAAGTGTTACTTGTACATATGTTAAGCTTCTCTTGTGAATACAGCATTTAACGTCTAGTATTTCATTGCATATTGGCTTGCTCAAGCTATTCATATTGAGTTGCATAAGCTACATAGTGGCATATTCTACTGCTCCAAATAAAAAAAAAAATTCTTTTGGTCTTTGTAATAGCTAGCTCGGGTAGATGCTTCGCACCCTTGGTGTTTAATATGTTAATTAAGACTTCTCCAATGTTTCGACTTCTTGCCAAAACTTCGGGTTAACTTTTTTTAAATTAACATAATATTGGCTGTCAAAATGAGAAAATCTGCTATTGTGTCACTTTGTATTGTCCTGAAGGTCAGCAGTTGCATAGGCTTTTTATTATTATTTTTGCAATATTATTATTATTATTATTATTATTATTATTATATTAGGTGGTCACTTTGTTTGTAAAGTATTTGACACGTTTACCCCCTTCAGTGTTGGACTATTTTACTTGTTGTTTCGATGCTTTGAACAAGTTTGTTTATTTAAGCCAGTAACCAGCAGACCAGCAAATTCAGAAAGGTAAGAATGTTCACTTGGATGTTTTTGCTTTTCTTTATTAGACTTGAAATGTAGCCTAATGCTGGTAACCAAATAATACAGTAGGACATAACTGCTCTGAATTCAAAAGTAATGTGATAAAAAAATTAATATGTAACACATTATTGATACCCGAGCATATTATATACTACAGGCTACAAACTTTTATTAAAGTTTGTGGGTATCTGTAGTCTACAATGCTCTTAATGTTAAAACCTTCAAAGGGCTGAAGAAAAAAAAACATAAATTGTTGTTGTTTTTTTTATATAAGTCAGAACTAAGTACATTTAATTTCCAGCAATAAACTTAGCTGACACTAAATAATCTTCAAGTTTGTGTATGTATGTACATAGGTTGACAAACATGTGATCCAATTATCCTGTGCATCTTTTAAGTTACGGTTTAATTATCTATTTGTCTGTCCATAATGACGACACTGACAGTATGTGTATTGCTGGACACATGAGTGTTGTCCATGCCATCAATCGGTCCCTTGCGGGGTGGTACCATCCAAATTTCGGACTCTATTAAATTTGTAACTTTCACTGCAGGGAACCCCTCCTTGTGGTTGAATGATCGTGCTAGCCTTTGTGTTTGTAGTCACATGATTAGTACACCTTAAACGGGGTGCTTCCCCCCCCCCCCCCCCATAATCCCCCCTTGGTGCTTGCGGGCTCTAGACTTGAATCAAGATACGATGCATTATTCTTGTCTTTTTCATGAATCCATCGTTTAAGACATCACTGCACAATTTAACTTGGAAGTATTTTGCTGGCATCTAATGTCTGCAAGATAAAAACAATAACATTGGATTGACTCGTTGCTACTACTCAAGCATTGAGAAAATAAAGGATGGTTTAGCTAATGCATGCTTACTAGTTTGTTCAACTCATGATACACCAACCAGTATCGTCAGCAATTCTTCTGATGTGCCAATTGACGCAATTTTGCAGATCATGGTAGATATGGAGACCAGTTCCATTTTCTCCAAAGCCTGCAGAATGACACTATATAGTACTTTTTATAAGGAGCTATTGGTAGTATAGAAAGCCATCAAGCAATTCAGGCATTTGGAAGGATATTTCATGTTTCTACTTGCCATAAGCCCTTAAATTAAGCTTTACACTCTCTAACAGACATTAGTAACAGTTCACTTGGAGTAGGGTTTAGATCAGTGGATAATCCCAGTCGGACATTTTCTCCCTCAGTGCCTTGTTTTGTCAAAATTCTTTTCATCTTTTCATTATTCAAAAAAATAATGGTTCTTCTCCAGCTGCAATTGTATATTTTCATTGTGAGATAAAGATTAACCAAACGATGGCAAGCTTAACATACAGAGCCCTGCCTTTACCAATGTCATAAAGACAAGAAGTCGTATCGCTTTTAAAAACAGAATGAATGAATAGAATTTATTAGCATACTTCAGAATTCAAGAACGGAATGAATAAAGACAATGTAGAATGTTATGGGCGTGTACTTCAGTGCTAATATCAAGCTTTTGCTGACTTTTGTGAAATCTTGTGAAAAATACTTAGCGCAGCAGAGTAAGATGATCACATTTGTGTTATAGTCCATGTGTATATTATTATGTGTGTATAGATATGTGGACTAAAATTTTGGCAAAACTCAATTAAAATTTGCCCTATGATGTATTCTTGAAAATGTTCACCATTGCTACATACTTTCTAATCAGCATTCATTCGATAGATTACTCACAATTTTCATTTTGTGTAAATGAATTTAGCAATCTTTACCAATTTAACTGGTCATGCTCAGCAACCCACACCTAAAACCACACCTATAGATACTATAGATATTTTTTTTTTTTTAAACCTTTTAGGGGTGGGGAGGGGGTTTCTGCTTGAACTTGAAATGCTTTGCTCAGAAGAGTAACTGGACTTTCTTGGCCAAAAATGTTAACAGCACGCAGGTCTGGTGCAGTGCCCACCCGAGCTGGTATGTTGTGAAGTAACTACATTAGACTTTCCACTGATGTGTGATATAACTAGAAAAATCACCCAAAATTTTTTTTTAAGCTTGGAATTCTTATCAACCTATGCAATATGCTCAGACGTTAACAGCACGCAGGTTTGGTGCAGTGCCCACCTGAGCTGGTATGTTGTGAAGTGACTACATTAGACTTTCCACTGATGTGTGATATAACTAGAAAAATCACCCAAAAATTTTTTCAAGCTTGGAATTCTTATCAACCTATGCAATATGCTCAGACCATCTAGAATACTTTCCATGCTGCATACAATATCACATTGTCGTAACCTTGGCTATCTCCTAAAATGCTTCTGTCCTTGCGTATGATATAGACCACTTTTTTTTTTTTTTTTCCCCCATTGGAAACACCTCTTGCAATTTTTTTCAAGTCAATCTTAAAAAGACTAAACTAGTAGTGCACATTAATATAGTTTGTGGGACCTCTACCTGTTTGTCATATTAATTGATTTGTAAGTATAGATTTACCAGGAGCTAGAAATGATTCCTATTACTACAGTAACTGAAGCTGTGGAGCATGATTTTCTGCGTGAACCAGTTGCTAGATTTGAAGTCTCTTCAAAATAGTGTCTGATTGTTGGAGATTATTTGAATAAATATATTGACACTATAGGGTATTGAAAGGTGTAACAACATCTTTTCCTTAGTTAAAGCTTACTGCATGGAGGATGTGTGGCTGGATTTGAAATTCCATCTACTAGTGTCTGATTGTCGGACTATGTTTGAATCAAGTTTATAAACACTTTTAATGTGCTGTCCTCAGCATGGATGAAAACTGAATAATGACTTGGTCACAGTAATCCTGCATTTTATCTACTCGGCAATGTCGCGGTGAAATCCTGGGCAATGCTATTTAACAATGAAACAAAAAGTACAAATAATAGCAGCAAATTGGGATAATTTATTTGACGAAGATAATAATACATTAGGGACATTCCACGTCAAGTGAGACCAAAAACGTCAAGTTTCGGACCTTATTGGTCCAAAATTTTCTCCAAATTGGTATATAGTTACATCTTGGTTGTTTTATGCAAACCAAAGAAAAAATTAATCAAGGTCACATGACCTAGTAATTAAACATAAGTGAACTGTTGACCTTTACGCACACTTCGTCAACTTCAAAAAATTTTATCTCCAGTTTGACTTATCCTATTGACATGCAACTTTTTTTTATTGGAAAGCTCTTGCCCTAAGGAGACTAATTTTTCAGTTAAATAAATTCTTTAAAATTACCTACTACCCTAAAATTCCAAGTCATTAATTCGACCTTTGACCTTATCTAATCGTCAAATTTGGGGGAAGAATTTTTTTTTGACAGAATGTTAGAATAAGCTTTGCTACACTATTAAAAAAAAATTAGAATTGGGACAACAATGGGATCACTCACAATTACCACTCAAACATGCCGTAGTCAAAGTTTTGTTATTACTTACTATCACGAAAATGGTAATAAAAATATCAGTTTAAAATTAATCTAAATTGATAAACATTTTAAGCAAGAGTTAAGTCTTTTTTTGTTTCTTTGTGAGTGCAGTACTTGCTTTCTGTGTGTCATTCAGTGCTCAATTTGTATGTGCGACCAGTAACTGCTGTAGGACATATGATGAAAAACTTGGACTTGCCAACCCTGCACAATCAGTGATAAAATCTACATGTTGCAATCAGCAATGGGTGTGCATTCGGCTGATGAAAGAGCCCAGCTACTGCTATAGAAATTACATAGCCTATAGAAAATTGTGTCTGAGTTATTGACCCACATGAGCCTAATGGGAGATTGTGACTACTTCCATTCACGTCCCATTCTATAAGTTTAAAATAAAATTAAGTGATGGTTGCTCTAGCACTATAAAAAAAAATTTGAATTTTTTACACTTGACGATTGTGAAGAGACAAAGGTCAAAAATTTAAACAAATTTTTTAGTGGGTAACAGTACTTGTTGCTTTTATTTTAATGGCAGAAATAGAATATCTGCACATAGAGCTTTCAAATGAGCCAAGTTGCATGTCAATAGGAAAAACAGAACTAGAGTTATGAAATTTCATCGTTATCAGAGTAACCGTAAAAGGTCAAAAGTTCAAATCAGCGTAAATTAAAAGCAGATCAACCTATGAAGTTCAAATTTTAGTTAAGCATTTATTTTGTCATTATGAATTTGGAAATTAATTTTCATTAAAAAATAAAAACGTTAGTGTCCGCTGCCTGGTCTCAGTTGAGATGGAATGTCCCATTACTATGTTTTCTTAACTGCAGAAACAGATCAACCTAAAGTATTCAGGTTGATAGCACTCATGCGGCAAGAAATTTTACTGGGCTTCACTCATGAATTTTTTTCTTGCCTTACTCGTGCTATTAATCCTGATTACAGTGCTATTATAATTTCTATGTATTGTACTTTCATACATACTCACACATTTTTACTTCATTTAGCATTGCCAACTCATCTTTCATTTTCAACTATCGTCCAGTTTACATAATATTCACTGTACATGTATGTCTGTATGCAACTTATGTCACATAGTAACCTTTGATGTTAGTGTCTAGTTAGTTATAAGGTCATAGGGTTGCTATTGTAGCAGCACATAGTCACGTGATACTTAGGATTTATATTTCTTCTAAAAAATGTAAGCATTTTAAGAATACTTCCCGTAATGTTTATAGCAATAATATGTATGCTTCTATAAAATGCTAGTATAAAATATGAGTAAATTTACTTAATAAATTATTACACCTTATCTCATGACACATTTCAGAAATATTACTTTTATTATGTAGATATGTTATTTGTAAAAATTTACGGGAAGGAGCTGAAGCTGTTTTCAGTTACCTGGAAGCCATTAATTATAAACTTAGTGAGCTCCAAGGTGAACATTCTCATTTAGATGTAATAGATGTAAGTGATTTTTCTTTGTGTAGTTGTCATAGCTTATTCAATAATGTAATTACTGTATATAGATAGTGCCACTTAAAGTAATGAAAACTGAGGAAGAATTTTTCAGTTATGTTACTGCTTTCAATGACAGGTAGGTTTCCATTAGTATCATTGCATGTTATTTGTATATGTTAGCTAGAAGAGTTTGATACAGTATGTCGGTTTATGAGCAGGTAGTACTTCCCATATATATAATAATTGTGTTGATATGCTACTATAGGTTCTTGAGATCATAATGTAGCTCCATGTTGAATTTCCAAACCAGAAGTTACTAATTTAGGAAGCCATTCCTATTTCAGGGCCATGTTGTTGCTATTGTTGTTTATTATGTTGATCCTATTTCATGCTGCATTGGCTATATCCTATTTTTTCTTGAGCAGAAAGTTTAAAATAAGCTACTGAAAGATGTCATTTTATCTTCATGGATCAATTTCATTGTGTATAATCCAACTTAAGTGTTATCTTTAGCTGCAATTTGAAGTTGACATATATTTTACTGTTCAACAGAGCTCCGAGAAGTATAAAAGATTTCTGACTTATTTGTCGGCTTATATTTTACATTAAATTCAGCGAGTGAAATAAATACACAAAAGTTCACATCTTTTGGTCTGCTCTACAAAGGCCGAAAGTGAAACTCTTTACCTAGTTGTCCATTTATTAGTTCACACTTATGATATATCTCATGTACATACTGTAGATCCATATACATATAATATGCATACACACTAACCGTTTGCTTCAAAGTGTACAACTTCACTTCGCTCCTTGCTAATCATAATTGACTTAATATTTTATTCCAATTAAATGACCATTGTTTTCATTAGTTTTGGCATCACTCAAGTTCTTAATTTGAAGAAGTTGCAGTATTATGTGAAGAATAAGTGAGTTACAAGTAGATGGAATGGTAAAGTGTTTATCCACCACTATAGTATTACGTATTCATTTAGATGTTTTTACTATTACCGCCTACTAGTAACAATATTAAGGTTTATATATAAATCAAAACTGAATATACCCGAATTTATAAATTTGTTTGTTGTGTTATTTTTACTAGGTGAAATAATTAACTTAAATGCTTTTCTTGCTGTACATGTATATATTTTCATTTTTGCCAATGAGCGAAAATTTACAATAATAGCAGTCGTTGTTGTTGTTTTTTAAATGTATATTTAAAACTTATCCCAATATTTCAACTTCTTGCCGAAGTTCTCCTCAAGCATTAATGAGGCCACACTCTTTGTGGTGATTTATAAAACAATAAGATAACTGGTGGGCATGCTTACTGTTTAATATATTTTGAAGGATGACTTGCACGCAGCATAGACACCCAGCATCCAGAGAGCTGTTGTTGTTTTCTGGTGTTACTTCTAAGTCCCTTAACTCATGAAAATGCTTTCATGTGCTCTTGAAATATCCCCCCATATCGAACACTGACTCGAGCTATAAATATTACATATATATATAATTATTGGCTGTTACAATAGAGAAAATTGCCCTTATTGTAATTATTTCAGCCATGAATAGTTGAATCATTATTAAGTGAAAGATTGTATTTGGTATAGAATAAACCATTTTAATGGATTGATCTTGTGAGTAAACAATTTACTGGCTTTTAAAGTTTCAGTATGTGAATTAACCCAAGTTATTTTTCTATGTAGTAAACTCATAGATGCAAGACAAGCTGAAATGAAACAGACATGCTTGAAGTTATGGAAGGTATGATAGCTGCAAAATGTGCTAACTCTCTGATGTCAGATGTTTCCAATCTTTGCTCTTTTCATTGGGTTCTCAGAACTAAGTAAATTTTTTAGGTTTAATATTTCCAAAAAAAATGTAGTAGTTGCATTTATTTATTTTATACCTGTAATTCCCAACTTCTGAGCATAGTACACAAGCTGCAGGTATAATTTTTCTCACCTCTGGTCCATACTCAACAGTCGAGAAGAATATTGGCTGATTATTGTGATTGTTTTTTGTTTTGTTTTTGGCTTGGCTCATATTTTCTCCACTTTCCTTTATTCCGGATTTAGAAAGCTCAATTATATGCTAAATATTTATACTTTCAAATTATTTTTAAAGAAATAAATATTTTCATTTTGTATAAAGCCTCTTTTTGTGACCGGCTATGAGAAAACCGACCATTGGAAAAAAATCAATTTTTTCCTTAAGCTTCCGTGGGTATCATCATAGAAACGGCGTCCCGCATTCCCAAAATGCAGCTGGGTGGTATTAGAACGGTAGACTGCTATAACTACTTCTTTCTTTTTTTTTAAGTAAATTGACTTTACTACGTGTTTACTCTATTTTAATTTGTCACAGCCTGTCACATTTGGAGTTATGAATAAAGCAGGCACCACACACACATGCGTGCAAAAATGCAAATTCTCTTGCTGCCGCTAGGCGGTCATGCGCACCTGGTAGAGCCAGGATGCCTGTGCACTAAGCAGGCACTGTGAGCCGTGCAAGCAAAGCTCCTGGAGCCGGGCTAGGAACTCGCAGGAGAACAGGCCTTTCCTCACAGCAAGTTGTGTGGGCACCCGAAGTCCCACCTAGACCATTGTTGTTTCATGAGAAAAGGCCTTGAATTTGCACCCCAGCAAATGCCAGGTACCCAATCACAGCTGGGTGGACTGGTGGGGCTGGTGGGAGGCAGATGAAAAATCAGATGGAAAAATTGCCTGAGTTGGGCTTGAACTCAGGACCTCAGGGCCCTGAGCTCAGGACACAACCACTACACCACACAGTCACACCGCATGCACACATGCACACACCTTTTCTCTCCTACCTAATCAAGTACTTATTTTCCCATTAATTGGGCAAGTGAAACAAGCCTCTCACAAACAAACATTAATTGAGATTTGGTTTGTGTATATTATAATATAGTACTTATTACATGAGTCAGAGTGTGATATGGAGAAATATTTCGTGAGCAGGCTAGTTTATTTTCACGAGCCAGAGGTGAATGAAAATAAAGCCTGAGAGTGAAATATCTAGCCAAATCACTCTGACAAGTGTAATAAGTGGTTTACTCCACACTAGATATCTTACTACTGTAGTCAGTACTAGAGGAAGGGTAACTCACAGGTAAAGTTTAATGTAGGGGCTACCCACACCCCCAGCCTACATTTTAGAAGAACCCTGTTGAGCAGGGTTCACCAGAGAAGATTAAAAAGTTTGGCCCGGTTGCTATAACTGCAAGGGTAATGAGCTTGCTCAGTGAAATTACAGCTTGAAATATCGTGAGTTATTTCACTGGTCATGTACCTAAAGATATCACTGTGAAGATATCTAGGGTGGAATAAATAAATATATATATATATAATACTTATTACATGAGTCAGAGTGTGATATGGCGAAATATTTCATGAGCAGGCTAATTTATTTTCACAAGCCAGAGGCGAGTGAAGATAAAGCCTGAGAGTGAATGTTAGGACAGAAGGTCGGGAAATTGATCCAAACTCTGTCCGGGATAGTATCCGCTGCCACCTGGTCTAGTCTCACTGCTGGCCTGTCTGGTAGTATGTTAATAGCTACCCCCTTTTGCTCCGCTCCCCAGCTGTTCCAAGTAAGAAGTTGTTTTAATAACTTATACTCAAACCCATGATACAAAAAGGAAAGATGACTGCTACAATGTGAAAAGACCTCCCGGCTCATGCGCGTACCAGCCTTTATACAGAAGGCCGGGACACGCCCACACTTTAAATAATGCACAGTTCATCAGCTATAACCTAGCATGACACAGCACAATTATTGCGCCAAAATGCACACACACACATATGACACCGTTCACAGTTTCTGTAAACAAGTTCAGGGCTGTTCGGGTATGCCCTTCATCTCAGGCAGCTCCGCCTGCCTGTTTGCTTACTTCCTTGTGGAGCGGGGTGTAGCCCCACAGTGAAATATCTTGCCATAACACTCTGACAAGTGTAATAAATGGTTTATTCCACTCCAGATATCTTCACTACTGCAGTTAGTACTAGAGGAAGGGTAACTCACAGTCTTAAAGTTGGTTGTAGGGGCTACTCACACACCTCAGCTGATATTTTAGCAGCTGCTCTAACCCTGTTGAGCAGGGTAAAGAGCAGAGTACACCAGAGGAAGGTAGCTGTAAAACGAGAAAATTGAAAAGTTTGACAGGTTGCTATAACTACAGGGGTAATGAGCTTGCTCAGTACAGCGTGAAATATCGTGAGTTATTTCACGGGTCATGTACCTAAAAATATCATTGTGAAGATATCAAGGGTGGAATAAATAAATAAATCAATATATGTGTGTGTGTGTGCATGCGTGCGTGTGTGTCCACCCCCAGAGGCTACTTTAAAATGCTAACATTAGTGCGGGCACTAAAAGCTAGGAGAAAAGACTTTGAAATTGTGCCAGAAAGAGAGAATGACTGGAGTGATGTTTGCATTTTTGTCTTACAAACTTAGCATCATTCGTTTTCTTTTTTTTATTCTATTAGTGGCAATGGTAATTTATCTTAGTTGATGCGCTGTTTGTTATCACTATACACCTTTATGTAACAGAATTGTTTATACTTGAAAATCCAATTGTCCAATAGTCAAGCCACTAATAGAATGCAATGTAATGCTTCTTTACTAGAGCTCTGGTACAATAGAGCATTTTCAATTGAGCATGCCTTGGAAAAGCGGTTAGCTTTAACTGAATCTTTAGTTTAGCAAACCTTACCGGTCATCCGAGGAAATTTAATTGTTTACCCCTTGAAAATCCATGGTTCAACAGTCAAATCACGAAGAGAATACAGAATTTATTGTTGTGTGCTGCTAAGGAAGAGCAGCAATAAGCTAAAAGAAAAAAGTTTAACTGACAAACTCATGTAAATATTATGGCGGTTAATTTATATTTAATTTTCAGTTAGACTAGCTTGCTCACCATTTGTGCTGAAGCACATCACAAGTTAAATGGATTGAGCATACAAAACAGCCATGGAGCAACAATATCTCTTAATTTTTGGCATTGCTTTTTAACATTTTAACCAAGTTTTTTGCTGCTATGTTGTGTGTTTACTGTAAGAAATATTGTATTGTAATTTGGTTTAGGTTCCAAATATTCCTCGTACTGGGAGTAAAGAACTAAACATTTCCAATGTATTTAAATCCTACTGGGAGGTATGTCTCAGTTTATTGTGCAATGTTGTTGTTTTATTATTATTATTATTATGATGTAATCTCAGTACACTATATTGTACTGTTTCACTAAATAAGTTTTTTTAGTCTACATTTTTATTTATTAGCAAGAGCAATTCTTTTTATTTTTTTTCTAGTGTAGGTTGCTATAAGCAGTGTTTGAACTGACATTAGTCTGAACTGCCTACATATGTACATGACTTAGTTGTCTGGTATAGAAATAATTCTAAGTATTTACACTAATCAAACCCTTATTTTATTTGCATTCTATTTATTAATATTTATTTTTGTGTCTTTCTGACAATGGCTTATGTGTTGGTTAAGTATTAAAGTCATAGTAATATCTCAGAGTTAGCAGCATGCAAGGCAGAAGGTTTTAAGAATTATTTCTTTTTTTAAGGATATGTATTGAAAAATGGTAGTGATTGATAAACAATAATTTTCAACTATAAGATAATTTGTATATGCTATATAAATGGCAGTGACTACTTAACAATAAGTCTAATTGACATTGCCAGTAGAGTAGCAGATGTATTAATAATGGTGGTATCTTTTCTAGAAACTCCAACCATCAATTCAGTATAAAAGTTTAAGTACTGAAAATTTTGCTCCGATTCAACCACAAAGTTTAGATTTCTTGAAAGATCTTTATTCTTGGAAGTGGACTTGGGCTTTAGGAAAAAGGCAAATGTTAGTGAGCCTTGGGGTGAGTCATGTGCTATTAATAGTGTATGTTTATAAGATTGTTTATGATTTTGATGTAGGTGACATTAATTTTATATTGTCTTGGATGCTGGCATTGGTACAGTTGTTAAAATGAAGTGTTAAAATTTATTGTTTTGATTGAAATTTCTTTACTTACTGTAGTTTATTATTAGTGATTGATAAGGAGGAAGGCTTCATTACCAGTTCTATGGGTGCCTATAAATTTTGCTTTTAGAGTTTCCTATTATTCAAAATTGTTCTCTTGTGATTTTTAACCCCATTGTGGTTCCTATGACCAGTTCTTTCCAATTTAACTGTTGACCTACTCCAGCTTGGTATAGGCGAGTTGCAGTGGTAGCTCATGATGAATGGTTGTATAGGCAGGTTTGTATAGCCTGGCTATAGTATCAGCAAGCATGGTATGCCTAATATTTACTGGTGAAAACAACATTCTTCAGCAAGATTGTTTAGCGAGTTCAAGTACAATACACCTAATTAATTAGTGGGTTCAAGTTAAAAGCACCTATTTAATGAACAGTCTTGAATGCATTTACTAAAATATAGCTTGAATTGATGCACCAAGGATTGACTTGGATTTTTGAGATTGGAATTAACTACTTTTCTTTTTTATGTTTTTTACCTTTTAGTCTACTTTGATTGTTTTTTGTTTGTTTGTTTGTTTGTTTGTTTTTTAATCCTTGGTGTATCGTAGAAATGCCCTCTCCCCAAGTATGTATTTTGACTAATTTAATTTGTAGAAGAAACAATTGTGAAGTCCAGTGTTCAGGACCAGACTGTAGAGTAAAATAAGGTTCCAAACATCAGTCCCCTAGGGATTGTTCATTGTGCTCAATTAACTATTTATTTGGATCACAAAATGTTTCTCCACTTCTACTCAGTGTTTCTGCTTGACAAGCTTTTGAGCCCTCCTTCCTGCTGTAGCATTTTCATTTGAGTCTCAAACAAAAGTTGGAGACAGAGCATCTTTGGAAAAGTCTATGTGTTGGTGACTTTTTGTTAGTGCGTAATATCGTCATGTTTGAAGATACTGTTGTTAATCTCCTGACTTCTAAGGCAAATTGACACTTCCATTTCTACGTGTCCTCCATTCATTCCTTATTTTCAATGCCTTCTCTTGTTTGTTTTGCCATACTATCTATTTCGTGTTGTGCTGTTTGAAGCAAAACATTGTGTGGGCTTATCGAAGCTTGAAACATCAGGGAACTTCCACATTTTCTGTACAGACTGTATGTAGTGGTTCCTTTATTTTCCTAAAAGACTTATTCATGTTGTAGTTAATTTAGTGAGGAGGATGATAAAATTTACCAGGCACACATAAAAAAGGACAGAGAAAGAAAGAAAAAGGCTAGAGCAGAGGCAAAAAGAGCTATGTCTACTTTCCAACTTGATGAGTATCGAGTGAAAGAGAGGCAGCAATATCGTACCAAGAAAAAGATGGAAAATCAGCAATCAGAGCTAAGTACTCCCTACCGCAGTGTACAGGCTAAGGGAAAAGCTATTAGACGTTCTCATGCAGTGTGGCGGGATGGTCGGAGAAAGCCCTAGTAGGCTGCCACCAGAGTTGTACTCTAGACCAATTTAGCTACCCGAGGCGATCAAACCTTCCAATCTCCCAAGGTTCAATTTGGATAGATCAGACAAGGGCTTGTGCTTAACAAAGATCGAGCATGAGTACAACTGAAAGGGCGCATGCTCAACGAGCCATTATAGACAACTGGTGAAGCACGTGCGGTGAGTGGTCGTGAGACATAAACAGAAATGACGTGATGGTGTGCGTGATGACGAATACGTATGAAATGTAAATGATGCGTAAGGAAATAGTGCGTGTGCGTTCTTAGGAGTGAAAGTGGTGGGCTGTACCACCACATGCAGCATTGCCTATTTCACCTAGGAAAAGAAAGGTAGTTGTTGAATCTCTGGCAAAGCATGTGGGATTAAGTGTAGGGTCATCATCACCAGTCCAAGCTCGAGATTGTGGTGGCCTCAGTAGTGACACTGAGGAGCTTGTTATTACCTTTTATAATAGAAATGAAATTTCTTGGCAAGCTCCAGGACGAAAGGACAGAGTCATTATACGAGAAGTTAATGCTGATGGAACAAGATCTAAAATGACGGAGCAAGTGAGATATATGCTGATGTCTTTGAAAGAAGCATACCATTAGTTTATTTCCTAGCTTTCTGAAAACTAAATTGGAGTAAGTAAGTTCTGTGAGTTGAGACCGCGACATGTGAAGTTGTTTGAACATATTCCCCATCATGTGTGTGTTTGTTCGTGTCATGAAAATGTACGTCTTTTGTTGATGGCCTTGAAGGATCATACAGCCTTAGTTCCTGATTTTCGCAGGTTTATTAATCAAATAATGTGCAATTCAGAATGTAAGAAGTGCATGATGCGTGAATGTGAGAAATGCACAAGTTTAATTGATGTATTTGCCCCCAATAATCAAGCGGATATATTGAAGTATCAACTGTGGCAAAAAAATAGTGAAAGAATTGAAAAAGTTGAAGTAATGGCAACTGTAGGTGATGCTTTCAATGAATTAACAAGTCAGCTTTGCTACTTTCTCATTCACACCTATGTGAAAAGAAAACAGGCTACACGCTTTAGCTATTTGACATCACAGAGCAGTGATTAGAGTAGTATTGCAAGTAGATTTCTCAGAGAATGCTACCATAATGAGTCAAAATGAAATTCAATCAGCTCACTGGAACTATAACCAGGCAACCCTATTTACTGCTCATGCTTGGGCAGCTGATAAAAAAATAGAAGCATTGTTCTTATTTCAGATTCACTGGCACACGGTAAGGAAAGAATATATGCATATATGTCATATCTTTTTAAATATCTTCGAGAAAATTTTGAGGAAATCGAAGAAATTAACGTTTTCAGTGATGGACCTAGTTCCCAGTTTAAATAGAAGTACTTGTTCTCAAATATGCAGCATGGGAGCAGGAGTATGACATGGTTCTTAAGTGGAACTTCTTTGCAACATCACATGGTAAAGGTGCAGTGGATGGACTCGGGGGAACAGTTAAACGATCAGTATGGAGGCAAATGAGAAGTGGGAATGTGCATGTCTGTACACCAGTGAAGTATGCTGAGGTTGCTATAATATGTAATCCAAATATTCACATTAAGTTTATCTCTAAAACTGACATACAGGCCTATGAGTAGTATTTGAGCGCTTAGTGGTGTGATGTTATTACTATTCCTAACACACATCGGTTACATTGCTTCATTCCCAGTGGCAAATATTGTATGAGGGTAGCTGACACATCAGACTCCAAAGATTCGCTTAGCAAAACATACACAAAAGCAAAGAATTGTATGAACAAATTATTGAGAATACGAGTGATAGTGATTATGAAACCATGGATGTAATAATTGAAGAATCTGAAGGTACTGACACACTTTCCATTGGACAGTGGGTTTTAATTGATTACGATGGAAACAGTACCCAGGTGAAATAACAGAAATAAAAAATCTACAAACAGACATTGAAATAAATGTAATGCACCAGTGTGGATCTAAGTTTGGGAAGTGGCCCACTACCCAAGATAAAATATATTATGAACGAACATCTATTATTCCTATTATTGAAGCACCTAAGGTTGCAGGAAATCGTGGGCATTTTACATTTGAACATTTATAACAGCTTGAACAATTGATACTTGTTTGAACTTAATCTATACTACACTTATTAAACTTACGTTATATCATATTTCACCGTTTACGTCCATCACGTATGTCCATCTAAGTTCATAATTTAATTTTTTTTATACAGTTAATCTGGAATTAATTAACCCTTAGATATGTTCCTATATACTTAAATAACTTTTGGATACTAAGTAAAACCTAGCCACTCCCCACACCTCACAGGGTTTTATGTTTAGAACATATAGATAAGAATTGACCTTTCTCTGAATACGTCCATCACATGTACATCCAGCCAGTTAAAACCCAGTTAAGGAAACCTGTACCTTTAGTTTAATGTATCCACAGTAGCCTCTCACATACATCATTTATGTAAGTGTTAAACTGGAATTAATCTAACAACATGTTAAAGTTATACTGGGTTAGAGTATCAAAATTATATGTCCATCACCACGGAACTGCCCATATTGTGAATTGGCAATGTATAGGAATCCTCCGCCTTAGTCACAGTAGCATCTGAACATATAAGCCTCATATTTTTATACAGAAGATTCACAACACTCTAACCATAGCTGTATCTGGTCAGTAATTCATTACATACATTTTCTATTTTTCAAGCTTCCCTATTTATTTTCTAATATTCGAAGCTCTTGTATATTTTGTAGAGATCTGGATTGTTCGTGTGGGACATGAAGAGTGATACGTTGTCCTTTCTCTCATCTTCGCACTCATTAGACATTCCTAGTGAAACGATATTGGAAGTAGAAGTGGTGGAGGAACATATTGGAGAGGTACATAATTTTATGTTATATATTAGCAGCAAAACGAATATTATTATTTTAAGTATAGAGATAAAGCAATTGGTATATACAAATTTTAGTAATAATATTTTAGGTGCAAACGCTAATGCTATGCCAAAAATATTATGAACAATTTGTCAGATCACTCCTGTTTTGACCTTTTGAAGTAGCATTGTAGGTTATATATGTACATTTAATGCTCGAAGAGTTTTTTTAAAGTTTTTGAGAAATCAATAGGTTGTGAATGAATTTTTTATTTAGTTCTCTAGTTAATTAAGGACTGCTAACAGTGGTATTAAATTGAGGATTTGAAATGAATGATAACTTAAATTTTTAACAAGCAACAGTAATAATAATTATTAGTTAAAGTTAAGCAACTAAAGCTAATAATGTAGGTAATCTTAACTGCTAATGCTTTAACACCTTTTATCCATACAAAAATCTATAATTTTCTCACTTTATTTTTTATTTATTTATTTTTATTTTTTGCTTCCTTCATATGTACCTCCTATTCTTATAAGTGTATCATTAGGATAATGAGTCTCACCTAATATACGAGTGGCATGGTAAGTAAATGAGCTGAAATATACAAGGAATGGTCAGGAAAAGACTTGGGCTTAACCTCTACAAGCAGTATAGAAGCATTCAAGAATTGCTATACTGTATCTATTATTAAACCTGATTTTTTTTTCTTAGTAATTTAGGCAATTGGTATTGATTACTGTGGTGAATCAAATGGTTTGATGTTTATTCAAAATAGGCAGCGGAACAAGTCAAATATGCGAAAGGTTACTAACAGATTCTTTGTCAGCCTTCTTACTACATGTATTGTATATTCTCTAAAATTGATGTGACCAGATATTATGGCTTCACTCTTCGGCTCCGATAGCAACAGTGTCAGAGTCTATACTGTATATTGTGCAAAATGCTAGGAAATATTACCACTTAGCTTACAGAGATACTGTACCTTAAGTATTTTTTGGCTCTATCAGATATATGGAGATTGACCAGTTTAGTATGGATTGAGTTTTAAGTTCACTGGCTCCATCATCTTCTACATTTTCACTGTGTTTGTCATCTTCACTTTGATCTTCTATATTTTGTACTTTTAAATGATTTTATTGTTTTAACTTCAAATAACACTCTCTGACTTTCTTCTTATTTTTCCTTCCTTTATATCACAGTTGTTGTTGTTTTTTAAGTATAAGTACCAAAGCATCCTTTTTATAGTTACTGTTCTGTCTCCTTATAGTTTACTGTGTAAAATTCCTAACGACACAACAACACTGTACATTTAAAAACAAATTCTTCTGTACTATTTTATTATTCACTAAAACCACTGGGTCAGATAATAACAGATGTGGGCTGCTGGGGGCAGAATCTGTAGTCTCTCCTCTCAGACAACTCGCACTGGGGCAGGATAGTCGCTGCCACCAGAATCAGCAGACTTAGCTACCCGGCGAACCGTCCCACCCGAAGGATGACTTAGGTTAAGTAAGTTTAATTTTTATAAGAAGCACTGACTTACAATATCATGCTGACTGACTGCTATCAGGTGAAGCCAGGCTTATATGGTTAGCCATGCTCTACCTATTTCTCACACAAAAATGATGCAACCTTCCTGCAGTCCACAAACACACAATCTGCTAATCAGTAGTTCACATCTACCACACCACGCTGCATGACATAGAACTAACTGAAATAAGAATGTTACTGCACATACACACACTGCTAATGTTCGAAGATACACACATACACAATGTTCATATTCGAATGTGGGCAGACCCACTATTCAGTTGGGGGGAGCACCCATAATATATTTTGGTCGTTTATGTAAACATCACATTTTATCATGCATTATGGTCTGTTATACTGCAGTAACTTGCATTAATTCATGTCTGTATGAGTTTTGGTAACACTCATGTGACATTGTAGCACATGTGCGACATTGTAGCACACATGTAATTTGTTGTGTGCTAACCATTTATGATCTGCACATGTTTAGGCAACACTGTTGCAATTTACATATAGAGCCAACAATGGTGTGACTTGAATATATGCAACTGTGCTAGCACCATACACATGTAGCATATGAATAACTAGCACACTGCATACAAGAGCAGGCACACGTGCTGCAATTAAGGAATTACAAGTGCAGCACAAATCCATTTTGTAATTAACATGCCATTGTTTTTCTATAAGCTTACAACTGGTCCATAATTAATTTTTACTAGCAACATATATTACATAAATGTAATGTACTGTAAAACTAAAATGTGATGTGCTTGTACATTTTGCTTTTATGATGCATCTCTGTATGTGTGTTTGTTTGTTTTTTTGTTGTTGTTTTTTTGTTTGTTTTTAATGTTGCAGGGAACAGGCCAGAAAAAATTAACAGTAATATATATTCTGGATGTAATATCAATATATGGAGAACGAATGGACCACAAAATTTTTAAGGAAAGGTAAATCACAGTTATATTGATACAATTTCAATATGTTTATTTATATTTTAATAGGATTTTAGTGGTAGGAATTGAGTATCTAAACATTGTGTTGTTATTTTTATTAGTGCGAATTAGACATCCATGGGGCAGCACTTATTTATTTACTTGTGCATGTAAGCATTTTAAGTGCTCTTTTAAGTGGTTAAGGTGCTTTCAAGCACTAGCTTCCAATAGGCATTAATGCTTGTGTTTGGCTTAAGAATTTTCATATATAAGTACCTTAAACATATTTTAAAGCACTTAAACACAATTTGGTTGATAACTCCACTGCAAGCATGACAATTGGATAAGCAATTTACTCATTTGATCACCCATCTGAGGCATATTCAATTGTTTTTTTAAAAATGCACTGCTTAGCTAAAGAAAATGGTAATACTACCAGTCTCTCTACTCCAAACCACTGAGGCATGGTAAAACATATCATGTAAGATGGCAAACAAAAGTTTAATGCCTCTGACAGTGTGGACAATGAGGCTGAAAATTTGAAGGAGTGTGTAAACATAAAGACTGCCCACTAAACTAAAGTGTTGGGAAGATCAGTTATATGTATGTATCAGTTGTTGTTGTTTTGTTATTTTTCATCACTAGCCATTTATGCCCAAAAGATTCTGACTGACCAACAGGATGTTGTCTTATTTTTTTACTTTTTTTCCCCCCGAGATTGCTATGTTTATACACTACAACAATAGGTACTTTTAATTTTCGAAGATGTCAAAGCATTCTAATTAATTTCATTGTATAAAATATAGATCTGTGAGAGACTTGATGTTTTATGGTTAATTTTCAAGCTCTTTTAAAGTGCTTGAATTTGTGCTTGAAGCATTTTGTCAATAAAAGTAATGCTTGTGCTGGTGCTTAATTAAGCACTTCAAATGTTTATAGATGTGCTTGAAACACATGACTCAAGTGTTTGTGCCATGTCTGGTGCAAATCACATAAATTCATGTTTTATCTGACTGATGATACAAGATGTGTCCAACACAGTAATGATATTTCTCTTACAACAAGGTTATTTACATGCATACTTGCTGCCTTTCAGCATTCATTTGTGTACAATGTACATATTTGCACCACATATGCTACTAATGGATTCATTTTGCATGTATGGTGCTCAGTTCAGCATGACGTACGTATCATTTATGTGCATTGTAAGGCGCATGTGTGCACAATTATTTAATACGTTATCATTATTGGCAGGCAAATGAAGCAAACAAGACAGTTGAGATTATGTGGTGTTTATTTTATAATTTTTTTATTAATATATATAGTTTTTTTTTTGTTGCTTTGTTGTTGTTTTGTTATGTTTTGTTGTTGTTTTTTGCTTATTTGTATTGGATACTTGCAACCCCTTTTTCGCCTGCTAGAGTAATTATGTATGTTATGGACCTGTCAAACCGTTCAGGAGTGAGTTGTGGGCCTTGAAAAGCAGGCTAGTCTCGGCACAGATCTAAACACCTGAAATTGTGTTTACTTTATAACAGCATAGCAAGCCCAACAGTACTATTTGTTGTCATTGAATGGGTAAGTCTATTTAGAAAATTTCATTTATTTACAACTACAAAAATTATGCTAAGGGATGCAGCTCATAGTTAGCTCTCACCTTAAAGCTAGTCCAGCTCGCTTGCCATTAGTGCTGAATCACACCATTAGTTATTATCATTATGCATATGTATATAAATGCATTTGATATGCTACCCACCTTATGAGCTATGTCTCTTATCCTAGTATGCTGAATTCTTGAAGTGTAGAATAGTGGCACAATACATACCTGCCTGGAATAGTGCTATTGTACGTACCTTCCTGGAATAGTGGTTCTATACTGTACCTGCCTGGATTAGTGATACTGTACATACCTGCCTGGAATAGTGGTTCTATACTGTACCTGCCTGGATTAGTGATACTGTACATACCTGCCTGGAATAGTGGTTCTATACTGTACCTGCTTGGATTAGTGATACTGTACATACCTGCCTGGAATAGTGGTTCTATACTGTACCTGCCTGGATTAGTGATACTGTACATACCTTCCTGGAATAGTGGTTCTATACTGTACCTGCCTGGATTGGTGAAACTGTGCATACCTGCCTGGAATAGTGGTACTGTACATACATCACCTCCACTAGAGATCCTACCACACCTGGATAAACACTAATGTGCCCATCGTAGCTTTAGTCAGCCTACTTTGTAGAAGCAGGTCACATTTTTGGACAAGCTATTTGGCACTAGTATGTACAGTACCACTATTCCAGGCAGGTATACTGCACCACTATTCTTGGCAGGTATGTACAGTACCACTATTCCAGATAGGTATGTACAGTACTAATATTCTAGGCATGGCTTAATGGCACCTACTATGTGTAATAAGCTACAACTTCTAATTATTAACACATCAAGTAAATTAAGCACTAAGTAAGCGGCTACTGCACATGAGAACATGTCGCTGGCAGTAGTACTTAATCATAGTTGTTCTATTATTCGGCACAATACCAGAAAGCTGCAGGGAAAGCTTTCTTCAGCTCTGAGGATTTGTTACTAAATTCTATATTTGAATTATCATGAAATGACTTTAAAAGAGTGTAATAAAATGCAAAGCAAGCTAAGTTATAAAGAGAAAAAGTTATTAAGAGAAGAATATGAGGAAAAGGCTTAGATTACACAAGACAAAGTGCATGAATACGAATTATAGGGGGAAAAAGAGAAAAAAGATTAGATAAGGGTTAAATTTGAATATTTGCTTTGATATCCAGATGAAATTAGTAATGACTTTATAATACAAAATATAGCTAGGCTAGTTCACTTACCATTTGTGATAAAACTTACCACTGGTATTTTCTAGCTCGAAAATTGTTGTGAATTGACAGAAAAACTGTGCTTCACATTCATTATCTTCACATTGCTAATAGACTAGTTAACATTAGATTAAAGACTGCACATGTGGTGCACATCAGTGTTGCTAGCATGTATGTACCATTGTATATACTGTATGTGCAACACACATTCTGCATTGTGTGCAGGGTTAACTTCCACCTTTACACATAGGTAGTAACTAAATATTGTTACATGTCATTTTTAGGCAAGAGTGTGCTAAGAAACTTGCCAAGGCTGTAAATAAGCCATGCAGAAGATCCTTGACAAAGTTAAAGTATGTAAGTTATTTAGATATAATTTTTTTAACTTAGAGACCATATACTTTTTGTTTAATTGGCAAGTAGAGCAAGTGAGATACTAAAGTAGTAAATCAGGCATGTTTTATTTTCCATAATAGCGCAGTTGGCGCCATTTTTTTCATACTTAAGTGTCAGTTTTAAATTTTTGAGAAGGAAGAATCACATTATTTGGTAGGATTGTGTCTTTAACACAGTTTGTTTTTTGTTGTTCATATTGGGTTTTATTTTTACCTCTGATGCATTCAGATATTCCAGTTGTTTACTAGTCATATTTTTAGTGTCATTGTGTGGCTTTGAAAAGGTGAAGTAAAGTACAAGGAATATATAACTTTTTATAGTGAAACTTTCTTTAAGTGGAAGAGATATTTTGCAAGGTTATTTTCCCTCTTCAAGATGAGCTTGTTAGAAAATGTTGTTGTGAAATATTGTTGTATAGCACAACTAGCTCTTCCTTTGTATGTCAAGAATAGGTTTAGTTGCTTTAGCTAGTTCTCTAGCATCATCAGATTTTAACATATTTTGCTGGCTTGGTAATGAAAAAGCTTATGTATACTGATGTCAACCACTGCAATGATATTATTGTACCATAATTTTATCACATAACTTCAGAGCTATAGTTATTTATGGGAGTAAAATATTTTCACGCTACATGAATTTCCTGTTTATCGTAAGGTTTTTCATGTGTTCTTTCGGTGAAGATTGTTTTGAACAGTTCCCAGCTAATATCACTATTTCAGCATACAAGTCCCGTTGTTTTATCTTGTATACGATTATATACTGCAAGTATAAGTTGGGAGCTTATAAAAACTACATTGTTGTTATAAATTATAGTTGCTCGAGGTAAAGGAAATTGATTAGAGCCATGAATTTGCTAATTGTTGTTATCCTGATAATTAATATTTCATTGGCAAAATAAGTTTATACAATTTTTTTTTGGTCCACATATTTACATCATATATTTTATTATTACCATCGTGGTACATTCAATACGGGATTTTTAAAACTCTATTCCAAGATTATGACTTGCTCAAAGAAGCAAAAAGTCACTACTGTATTGAAGAAATTCATTTTTATTGGCCTTTGAAATCCATAAGATTTTGGAGGTGTTTTGTTTTATAATGATATGTACTAAATTGTTTTACTAAAAATAATATTTTTTTATCGGTAGACTCATAGACTAGAATGATTGTGGTAAAAGCTAGCAATCTAAAATATAATTTTGTTCTCTTCCAGCTCACATCTAATATTTCTTACTGAATGAAAGAATATAATGTAGGGTCAGACTAAATTATATTAGGAAAGATGAAGCAAATTATTGCACATCATGTAATTGAGGGTATTTTTTGAATTGATAACTCTTTAACTCTTTACTATGGTATATTTTCTACAGGAGCAAGTGTGTGTATCGTATTACAGAACTTGAGCAAGAACTATCAAAGTAAGAATTTTGATATCCTACACAAGAAATTGTGAGCTCATAATGTACTAATGTTTTTGAACTCTCAGTTATCTTAAAAAGTATGCATTTTAGGTAATTTGGATTATGCCAGTGTGGGGGCTCCTATTACAGTTTCAGCAGCATACTTTACAAAAAGAAATAGTATTAAAAAAATAAAACAAATAAAGCAACTAAAGGCACTTATTGAAATTAGAATTAAAAGGTGTCATCCTCGACAAAAAAGATTTAGTTAAGTTGTGGCTATAATTATTAAATTTTTTCAGTGTAATCATTTATTACTACCCTTGTTTGTATAAGCTAGCTTTCTTGCCATTTTTATGATCATATCACTTTTTATTGGCAAATGAACAAAGCAAAGCAGGACAGTATTAGGAGTATAGTTAAAGCTAGTGATAATAATGTTTAAATACACATACATGTAATCAGATAGAAACTTTCTCACCTAAAGGTGGTCTGGAAAAAAAGCAAAAAAAAAAATTTGTTGTTGGTTTGTTTTTTTAATATAATTATATATATGGACTTTCATGGGCTGTAATTGTACCATATGTGGTAGAGCTTTGGTAAGGACTTTCGGGTCTTCTAGTTCACTTATAAAATTTAGAATGTGTAATATTTGTAATACAGAATGACATTAAAAGAGATGAAGAATTCCAGAAGATCTGTTCCTACTATAGCAGTGGATGATCAAGGAACAATGGTGTGTCCTAGAGGAATTCTTTTTTATCAAAGCACAAAAGGTATATTTTCTAATTATAATTGATTTCATATTTACATAGTTTCACTTCAAATTAAGACTTTGTACCCACATGGTGTAAAGTAGGTGTGATTATATACTCAGCAAGTAGTAAAGATAAAAATAAGAAAAAGCTGTTATTGAAGCTCAGAGGCTAAAGCACTTGTACATAACTACATTTGCAATTTGTTGGAGAACTCTTATTTACTTCTATAGTGACAGCTGAAGTTGCTTGTTGTTATTTGTAATTCCATCTTTTTCTTTTAACCTCTGAAATGTTTTATAAAGAGTCAGAAATTGTAGGTGGGTGGGGTGAAAGTCAAAATAGGTGAGGCTAATATTTTTGTACTATTTAAGTAAACATACTCTAAGAACTAAACTAATTATGATGGATTAAAAATGAGACGAAGAGGTTGAATTAGTATATCAATTGAGTGAAGTTCAGTAGCTCTGTCAATTGTTCCATGGGACCACAAGAATTACCAAAGAATGTCACGTCTAAAATTTGGAATTTATAATTTGAAAACTTCCCTGCAGAGAACCTTCTTTGGGGTAAGTGAGAGGCTTTGCTCTCCTCCCAGTATTAGTATATATATGTACAGTAGGAGATAAATGAAGTTCCAGATTCTATTCCGTAGTATGGCCGTAAAAAGGTAGTTTTTTTATTGTTGTTCTTACCATTGCGTTCTGTACTGTTTGGACTAAATGGCCTACACCGTATACTAAAATGTTAAAAAATAAAATAATAAAAACGGTTACGCTTTTTTGTCGAATCGCTGATATTTTCAAGTTAGAAACTCTTCCATAGCTATATTAGTAAGCTAAGGCCTTGTATCACCCGTTAAACGCTATGGGGACAGTGCAAAAAAGCTCGTACAAAAATTTAACTTGCTTTAATAAAGCTGCAGACTGAAGTTTCAACGGGCACACAGCTATAACGAGGTCCACACTTCATAGGTCTTCTGTTAGCTACTGGTGGACTTTCAGTAATAAAAAATCTAAGCCTGAGAAGGCCCTAACATCGAGAATACTTCGATACTGTGCAGTAGTTGAGATAACAATTATCCGCGAGACAACTTCAAATAAGACGGCTTCATTTTTTTTTCCCTCAAAAGTTCCGCCTCAGGTGCCTGTACATGATAATTTGGAACGTTTTATTGGATAAGCGATTTTTTAAATAATTATTTGAGTGAGGCATGATGGCAATTTTCAAGGTACTTTTTGTAAAGCAAGCAGAGGTTAAACTTTATGAAGTAGTGGAGGAAGGCATGTGGGTCACTAAACCATTTTATTATTGGAAAAAAGCAATTGAAAAAAGTGAAAGCCCATGCCAGTGATGAATGTCATTTGAGAAAAGCTGAGGCAACACTTGAAATGAGTACAAAAGAGACAATTGTTCATCACTGCAGTGAATGGGCGAGTCAGAGAGATTTAAAAATCGTAGAGGCATCAAAACACTTATTCACTGCACTTAATGCAAGCAGCACATTTCACATAACACAAACTTAGCTAGTTGATCTCACTGTTTCATGTAGTGGCAATGATCTCATTGATTTTGATTTTGTCAGTAAGGCTGCTAAAAATGTGACTTACACTTCAACTGATCCTGTTACTAGTTTCCTTAAAGCCCTTGGAGTTTGAGTCAGCTAATTTTAAAGAGCTATCTATTTTACAAAAAAAAAAAGACTACCGAAAGAACATTTTAAGGATATGTTGCCTCTGAAAGAGAGTAACACTGAATCTATTAATTTATATTTAACATTGCTAGACTGGCAGCTTAGTAAACTGGGGAATGGGCTTTAACAGAGCTACAAAAAAAAGGTGTGCATAGCCATGGTAGTGATATTAATATAGTTACAACAATTCTTCGTGGCAGATTTGCTCTATATGTTTAAGGTCTTCATTTCACAAATTTTTAGTAGATTCTAACGCAATTTTCATGTAATGTGAATGATTTACTTCACTTAATCTATTTCTTAAACACAGATTTGATTTTTTAAAGAATGTTCTACAGAAGCAGTTCCAACAGGAATAGTCAGGCAAACTTCAGCTTGAAAGGATATGTTAGGAATCATGGCTTAGGAGCAGATCTCTACAATCAATAAATATCACCAATGTTGACTATAATGCCTACTTTATTATTTATTTTCTCCTTCACCTTTGGCAAATCAAGCACCCACTTAGCAGCAGGATGAAGTAGGTCATCCATAGTGTGTAGAGTATAATCCACTAAACATGAAGCTAGAGACAAATTAAACTCTTCTGTTTACTCAATTTTAGCATTTGTGGGAGAATGTAATTAAGGAGATAAATGGATAACTGCTATGTGGGCTACTCGGGACAGAATCCGTAGTCTCTCCTCTCAAACAGCTCTCACTAGGGCAAGATAGTTTCTGCCACCAAAATCAGCAGATTTAGCTACCCGGCAAACTGTCCCTCCCGAAGGATGACTTAGGTTAACTAAGTTTAATTTTTTACAAGAAGCACTGAAGTGACTTACAAATAGGATGCTGACTGACTATTTCTCACACTAAATGATGCAATCTTCCTGAATTCCACAAACAACCATCTCCATCACCTCACCCCCCTTAGGGACAAACACACAATCTTCTAATCAGCAGTTCACATCTACCACACCACATTGCATGACATAGAACTAACTGAAATAAGAATGTTACTGCACATACACACACACTGCTCATGTTCAAAGATACACACATACACACTGTTTATGTTCGAATGTGGGCGGACCCACTATTCAGTTGGGGGAGCTCCCACATGCTATTATCAAGTGCCTCTGGTAGATGTGATTTCTGATAAATGTAGTCAAGTACAACACATTTCTCATGAGAAACCCGGTCTAACGGTTTGATAATCTTCAGCGCTGGTAGAGATCCAGAGATTTTAACATCTCTATGGCAAATTATGAAAGAACTTCCATAAAGTAATGAGTGCTGTATATACTTATTTCTTTTATGCTATTTGCTGCAGCAAAAGCAATTGAAGCTTATGGTGATGACAATGGACAAACACTGAATAAGGAGCATGTTTCTTCAGGCAAGCTTGTATACCTGAGTGTTTTCCAGCTGGTTTTCTTACCCGTACACAAATCAAAGTTAATTTTTATAATTTTACAACCTTGTAGCATAAAACATAGAAAATGTGAATATTTAATTTTCATAAGAGAGGGTACCAAACTGTTTTGAGGGAGGCAAAAAATACTTCCCTCCCCCCCCCCCCCCCCCTCCCATCCCCAAATTGTCCTAAAATACCTGCAGCTACTGTCTTACTCCATGTTGTGTTTTTATGCAAGCTATGCCTCATGTCCTTTTGCATTAATGCATATTACAATTGGTGGGAATTTTTGTGGTAATTTTTATTTTTAGTTAGTGGAGGATTAGACTTACTGAAGGACAAGGAAGCATTGCTTAGGGTATATGGGGGAATATGTAACATTTTGGGACAGTTAATCTTTGCACAAAATATATTAGTATTCAATAATTGGCGAGCAAGGCACTATCAGGGATAACAATTGAAAATCAGGGATTTTAGTTTGTTAATATTGTAATATGTTTGGATGTACATGCGTATGTCATTTTGTACACTTTGTGTTAGCTCGGTTGTCGACCCTGTCACATATTTCATTAAACAGATACTCTGGTTTATTGACTTTCATCCAAGGTAATTAAATTGTTCACTGCTTTGATTTCTTTTTTGAGGGTGTAGTTAAAACTTACAAACTTACTAAGTTGCGGCGAGTGGTTACTATGGCATTGAAACCCCTTTACTGTATGTACGTACATAATTTAAAAACTTGACCGTCTTTTAGTAGCTGGAGTGTTAGAAGCTATATAATTAATTAACATTGCAGCTGCAGTTTCATGTACATAACCTGATTAGGGAGGCTTGCTTGACTTAAAGCATACCACTAGTATGTAAATAAGTATAGCTATTTAACTCACGAGGAGAGAGTGAGTTTTAAAAACTGAAAAAGCTTAGACTACAGTATTTTGGTGCAATTTGAAAACATTTGGACTCAATTTATCTCATTTTTGAGACATACCTACAAAAACTTGCAAGGTACATCAGTGAAAGAACCAAATGCCCTAATGCAGAAATGAGGATGAAGATAAAATTTATTTGAATACTACCTAAGCTTATTTTCTGTCTATTGGATACTTTATAGAAGACACATATTGGCAGTCCAGCTTGATATTCTATACAAGGTATTGGCAAAAAATAGACTTGTTTTTATCCTGAATTACTATGGAGCAAGCTGGTCAGGATACTGTGAGAAAATATTAGCAACCATCACTTTTGACAGGATATACATGTTTCTATTTTATAGCCTCCTGTGTTAGGAAACTAACAAGTGCTAAATTTGCAAATCAACTACGGCAGTTACACCTTCTTCATCACTAACTTTAACAATTGTATCACAGTGTTTACATTTTGTGTACTAATAAATGCAACTCATCACATATACATACATTTTAAAAATGACATCTTTTACTATATCATTCAGTTTTATTAAGTTATAATTTAAAATATTGGCTGTTAAAAAGAGAAAAATTTCCTATTATTATAATTATTTCAGCCGAGAATGACTGAATAATTAAAAGATCTATATAGGCAAAAAACTGAATGATATAGTAAAACATGTCGTATGTAAATGTGATGAGCTGCATTCATTAGTACATTGAATGTAAACACTCTGATACATATATAGGTACCCGACGTTTCGCCTTCTTGCCGAAGTCCTCTTCAGGGGTCAACTGAGGTCGAACTCTCCGTGGTGATATAATAACGCACAGTATACAGCAATATTTTTCTGCAGGGCACACTTACTGTTTATTATATCCTGGAGGGTGATTTGTAAGCATCATGGACAGCCAGCAGCCTGGAAGCTTTAAACCTATGTCTCTATTAAACTTGTTGTTGTTACCCTGCAGTTGTGGTAAAGTATAAAGTGAAACAACTAGAAGACTTGAGCAGAGAGTGAAAGAACATCAGGATGCTAGTAAGAGAGGTGATCAGAAGGTTTCAGTCATTGCTGAACAAGCTTGGCAGCAGCATCGCCCCATTAAATGGGAAGAGGTAGGAGTTGTAGACAGAGCCTGTAAGAATCGTGAGTTGAAGATCAAGGAAGCTCTACACATACAGATGACACTTGACAACAAGTTTAATAGAGACATACGTTTAGAGCTTCCAGGATGCTGGCTGTCCATGCTGCGTGCAAATCACCCTTCAGGATATAATAAACAGAAATCTTGCTGTTTACTTTGTATTATTATATCACCACGGAGAGTTCGACCTCAGTTGACCCCTGAAGAGGACTTCGGCAAGAAGTCGAAACGTAGGGTTAACTTATAATTAAAAATATTGGCTGTTAAAAAGAGAAAAGTTTCCTATTGTTATATAGATCTTATATATACATTCCACACTTAAATATCTTCACAATGATATCTTTACGCACATGACCCATGAAATAACTCTTAGGCTTTATTTTCATTCACCTCTGGCTCGTGAAAATAAATTAACCTGCTCATGAAATGTTTTGCCATATCACACTCTGACTCATGTAATACGTATTATATATATATTTTTTTAACCAACTATATTGGCTTTAATATTTATGTGTTTATGTGTTAAGCAATTGGATCACAATTCACTAATGGATTAGGCCTTTAAAAACTTGTGTGATGGTTAACCGATTAGTTCCAATAGGCGCGTATACGCCACCACGAACTAAAACCGGTAGTTCCGATAGGCGCATAAACGCGGCCAGAGAAAAGCAGCTTCGTTTGGTTTTATTACAACTGTTTGGACTGAGATAGCCTAGCCTGGAGTCTTTGTGGTTAAAGTACAACCAAGTAAGATTGATAATAGATAATAATTTGTAGTTAGCTGCTGTAGCTTTCAAGTAACTCCTTCTAGAAGGGTCGACCGCGACCGCGTCCAAAAAAGAATTCCGTTTTACGGCGCCCCGCGGCAGTAATGATTTTTGTTAACTAACTATATAAATGCTAGAACTCTTAGTTGCCACTTCAGTTTGTTGTTTTTTTGTTTTGTTTTGTTTTTTGTTTTTTTAATATCTATTATTTGCTCGAAGTCATTTTTTAATAATTTTTCTAATGACATAAAAGCAGTGTGCTCTTGTGATAAACTTTTAGTTGGATCCTGTTTTTCAATTTAGATTTTATTAGCTTCCAGTGTGAGAAAATTGTTTCCATGGAAGCAGTAGTCACAGGTAGCGTATGGTATTATTATGGCAATTTCATTAAAATTTGGGTACATATAATTTAATTGATAAATCATGAAGCTTAGAAGTAATCTAGGTTTTATACACTAATTAAGAAAGGTTTGATATATTTTCTATTCTAATGTGCTTTATTTGTAAAAAAAATTTTCTTTTTCTTTTTTTTTGTTTTTTTAACATGGTATAATTATAACTCTTGCTGTCCCTGAGTATCAGCAGACTACTATTTTTGCTAATTAAGTTGACTTTATTTTGTGCACTAAACTGCTGTAAAACATTTTAGTTGCTGTTTTGGTATTGTTTTCTATTTTTGTTTGTTTACTTTTTATATATTGATTATCACTTTTATGTAGATCCATGGCATTTGCATTTGAGTAAATCTAAAAACCAGTTTTATTACTACAATGGTAAAACCAAAGAGAGTACTTATAGTTGCCCTCAAGGATCATGTGCAAGTTATTCGTAAGTTATTTAAAGAATTAGTATTAGCTTACTGCACTATCTGAAGTTTCATTTTACAAATGCATATAATTTTCTTTACAGGGATCAAGTACTGTCTAGACGTCTGTGGTTGTGGAATTCTGGAATTTATGCTGACTTGTGTGATTCATGCAAGAGCTCTCGTGAAAAAGATAATACCATGGTTGATAAAACTATGATATGTAATTATATTGACAATATTTTGATTTCATAAACGACTACTTTAATTTTAACTGCTTTCATTTTTTATTTCACTTGTAACTTATGTTATTGCTTTGGTTGTTTTGTGTGTAATCATGTTGATGTTGTGTTAGATGAATTCTTATTTTCTTCTTATGCCATTAACATGGTAAGTATTTCTTGGCTGACTGGGTTCTGGACTTTCTGCCTATACCAGTTTAGTTTACTGGCTACAAGAAAACGGAATGGCTATTGCTAAACAACAACTTCAATTGGAACTTTATTTATTTGGTATTGCTAACTTGTTTAAATCATATGTTAGAATTTTCAAATCCTGTTAGAATTTTCAATAGCCTTCTAGCAGTAGTTCAGTACTAATGAAATACTAAAAGATGAGAACTGGTCGGGTTGAATATCACAGTAGAAGAGAAATGCTTCAAGGTTTTTTGTTTAACTTTGCTTCATTACTTATTTCATTACTGTTCATTAGTTTTAACTATATTGTAATGCTGGAAGGGTAACACCACCCTGAGGGGATATTACATATAGAATAATACACATTAATACATTGAAAACCCAATAATAATTCTCTAGTATTGTACATTTAAACAAATACATTATACAGTGTCCAATGAGAGTCAGATTTAAGCACATCATTTAGAAAACAAGACCTTAAAATATTTTTTAGTTTTATTTACAGAGTATAAAACCAATGTTATTGAGCATGGTAAGCAGCTGCCATTTTATCTGAGTTGCCTGCAATATGCACAACATCCGCTACATGCAAATCAGAGAGGAGCCCTCCTATTCTTACCTATATCAGATTGAAATTGTTTTTTCTTTTTTTTTGCCTCACAATCTTCAAAAAAGCTTATGCTAAACTTCTGTTTCCGAATGTTTATACCATTCCACCCATATGTCTAGAGTCCTTCACAATGAGGCAGCTGATTTGCTGAAAGAAATTTAATGCAAATCTTTCTGAATTGCTTTCTTGAGAAAATACTTTGATATAATTACCTAGAATCTCCACGATAAATATAGTGAAATCAAATTATTTTGTGATGTTTATGACATAGATGAGGAAACTTAAAAGCAATCAGCATGTAAACTATCAAAAATTACCTTGTTCTACTACATTTGCTAAAGTTAGTACATCCAGCACCACTGTTTGGCGGGATACTTGATAGTTCATATTATTATTACTTCAGCCAAGAATTGAACATTCTAGTAATTTATGAAGATATTTAGTGTGGAATAAAACACTTGTTATACTCGTCAGAGTGATATGGCTAGACATTGCACTCTCAGGATTTATTTTTAAGTAACCATTGACCGGCAGAATTAATCCTTTTTGGAAGGTAAGAATATAGTACTGTATTATAAATTGTATGTATGATAAGTAAGCACATATTATATCACTGATTCACAAAACTACATGTCTATATTTTTTCAAAAACAAAATAATTTTTATTTTGACAAAAAAGTAGATGATCTGTATTGTTTATATAGACTAATAACAACTTCATATTCAGTAGAAGATACCATATCTAGAGCTGTAGAACCAGTCTAAAAAAGTATAAATAAATAAATATAATATACATATTAGATATATATAAACACATATTACATAATCCTATGTTTTAGCTAATGTGTGCTGTGGTAGAATACCTACTACGTTCCTATAAACCACACCCCTGAACACTCCCACTAGAAACACTAAACACATCACATTATTATTAAATTATTAGCATGCCTTATTGTTCTATTGTTTTCTGTACTAACTAATTACTTATTCCATTTATCTCTCACTTCCCATTGCATCATTCTTCCTGTGTACCTAAATATATCATTGTCAGAGTGATATGGCCTGATATTTCATTCTCGCCTCTGGCTCGTGAAAATAAATTAGCCCGCTCATGAAATATTTCGCCATATCACACTCTGACTCATGTAATAAATACTATATATATAATATACAACTTGAGTCACACATGTGATATGGTAAGAGAATGCTAATTTATTTTGATAAGCCAAAGTCAAGTGAAAATAAAGCCTGAGAGTAAACATTTTGCTATATCACCTCTGCCAAAAGGTAATAAGTGGTTTATTCTAGGCTAGATATTTTAACTGTAGTAGTCGTATTAAGGTTAGTAACCCGGCTTGTAAAGTTGGCGGTGTCATCTAGACTCTTCACACCCCCTAGCTGATATTTTAGCAGCTGTTTTTATCTCTGTTGGATAGTTAGTTTTTAGAAAAAGTTAGCCATAAAAACCTGGGAACTTGTAAGTTAGGAAGGTAATGAGCTCGCCAGTGACCCTTGAGTGAAAACAGACAAACTAAAAAGTACTACTATGATAATATCTAGCATAGAAAATGTATATATATTATAATATATTATATAGCTTCCCTAAACATTACTAATACATGTGTACATGCTAAATGATTATGACCAACTTGTACTACATATCTTTGCCTCAAACCAGATGTTTAAGTGAGTGACTCAAAAATTGATCTACATTAAATTCGCTTGATATAAACAACAGCAACAAATAACAAGTACATACGTATAACACTATAATTAACTATCAAGAAAGAATTTTGAAAAGCATATATATAATATATATATATATATTAATAGTACAGCGTGTATAGTAATACATGGGGAAAAATTGCTGTTCAAATGAAATCACATGGGGAAAGTAAAATAGCACATAACTAAGTGAAATAGAACAGAAACTAAGTGAAATACCTTGGTAATGAAGTGAAATAGTACGGGTGAGCATGTGTGCAGCTTTAGCCTTGGAAATAAACAGTTCATGCAGTTTCTAGTTGGAGATTATGCCATTTAGTGCAGAGTTCTACCAATATTAGACGAAATGTTTTTTTTTTCCATCAGATTATGAGGAGCTATAGGATGAAGACAAAGTTCCCGAGGAAGCTAATCATCTCGTACTATTTCAGTCTCATTACTCGTTTTATTAATCCTAAATAGCACGGTTACTAATGCTATTACTCATATATTGTCTGAGCTGAACTATAATAGGTGGCAAAACATGAAAACAATAGCTAATGAAACACCAAAGGTACGAACCCTCAGTGCTACTAAACACTACATAGTTATTACAATATAATCTCAGACTAAAAGAACAAGCAATCTATTAGCTATTTTAATCAGGCATCAATACAGCTTGAGCAATGAAAATGGTACATACAGTAGAAACCTGTCTTCATAAGAGAAGAAGCTAAACAGGCCAGAAACACTCATGGTATACATTTGCAACGCGAAACTCCACTAATCCTAAACTTCACTGACAATAAAGTAAACCACACCGCGGGCTGCAAGAAATTATTTACTCACATGATTATGACGTGACACTAGGGGGCATTACCCACAAAAGCTATTACCTACATGGAGCTTGAAGCTTAATATTTTTCTCAACAATAAGCACGAAATCTTTGTCCTGAGTAAAGTTCTTACCTAAATCAATGGTTAATTGTCCATAAATCTCCAAAATCAGAGCATGACAGACAGACAGACAAACAAACAGACAAATAGAAAGGATGACTACTATAACCCGCTCTAAGGGTGAATTACAAATAAGAGATTAGATAAATATATATATAACTCACTTGATCAGTAATGTTAATATCACAATGATCAACCATAAGCAATTTTTCCATGACAGAAAAGTGACAATTATGTGCAGCAAACATCAAAGCAGTTGAACCATCCTATAAAAAAAATTAATTAATTTTTTATTTTTAACCATAATTTTAATAGATGTGAAAATAAAATCTTTTAATCATATTTATATAGGAATAAATATTGATCAGGTATTAACTTGTGCTTTGATTTGTCAGAAATATAATTACATTGTTTAAATGGCATTACCAATAATGTTCAACTGTAATGCCAAAATTTGACTAAAATCTTGCTGGTAAAAAGGTCAACGATATTTCAATCATTAATGTTTCAAGTATTCAATACAACATGATTAATACGGTAAGCTCTGTTACGTTTTTCTCCATTTTTAACAGACTTGATTGTGAAATATTTGAAAATCAGAAGCTTCAGCTCATAATTATAATGTTTTAGAATTTTTCTACAATTTGAAACTAGAAGAGTAGTAGACTAGAGTCCTATCGTATTACATTATATTTAAACATCATGCTGGGCAAAATCCAAGCTGTCAACATGATACTAGAGCGCTAGACAAGGTTAATAATCAGGATGTGTAGTAAACGTTAGTGTATATGATATGGCTATTTCTCATGGATCCAGTGCACCGATCAACTGCTATCAGATATCCTCAGTCAAAGGATTTTGTGCAGTTGTTTATAAGACAACTGATCAATTCTTGCAAGACCAGTGTGACCCTTAAGGTTCTATAATAAGCTGTAGTATGAAATTACTTCTGCAACATAATAACTGTTGCTAGTTCTAACATTCACATTGGTACGATACTTTAAGCTACTTCTTGCATTCACGCTAACGTTAACTTTTAAAGAAGCCTCTGGGAATGGACATGCAATAGAACTCTGGCCACAAGCAAATACAGTACCTATTTATATACACTATATATATAATTATTGCACAATTCAGCATACAATATGGGGAGATATTTCAAGAAAATGTGCTAGTATTTTTATGACTCCAGGGCAAGAATTAAATAGTTCATTGTACATAACATTTTTTTTTTCAAAACAATAAACACTTATGTTTCCAAGTTTTGCCATTCCGAGCCAACTGTCATACATTAAAAATACAGTTGTCCAGAACTACTCATGGGCATGTTGGAGTGTTCAAGATGCAGCATTCAATAAGGAAAATATGAATGCTCACATGATGCAAAAACACTCACTGTATAGTGAATACATAAATATATAACCAAATTTTCAATTGAGACTTGTTATGAGGGGGTCGCTTTGCTTGCATGTTCCACATATTGTCCTGACTTTTACTTATGTAGAGGAGGGCACTGACATAACTAACAAAATTGAATAGGCTGATCCTTGTCCAAATAAAACTTTGTGTGAAATGACAGCATGAAACAGGAAATTTCACTTTGGGAAAAACTTTTTGAGTAGAAGTAACAAATGATGTAACTATAATGAAACTATAATAATAGGAAATTTTTCTCTTTTTAACAGCCAATAATATTGTTAATTATAACTTAACCTATTATAATTAATATACTTTTACTTCTTAATTATATTCCGTAAAAGGTATAATGCCCACATCATGCATGCCATTGTTAATTCATAACTTAATATAGAATCACATTACTACAGTGTGTTAGCACATTTGTTAGCAAAAAAAAGAAAAAAAGAAATAAAGAAGAAGATGCAAATCTGATACTGTACATGTACATATGTATGATGTGCTAGGAGTAAGGCACTACTCAATAGAGAGCTTACTATTACAAAAAAGTTCCATCAATCACTTAGAGTAAGCCCTTTAAAGAAAGAATTCAACAGTTCTCTTAAAGCCCAATAGTAGTGTGAGAGAAGCCTCCCTCACATTCTGTAATAGTAGGGATTGACTTAGTTAATGTATGGGTGTCTTGTCTTCATAGCAATCATTGCTGTGCAGTGTTATGCTATGAAATATCACCCCAGCTGTGCATCATCACTCTTAACCCATTATCTCACCTATTGAGAAAATTATGATTTTCATGCTTTCATTAATGTAACACCCAATCTGTCATTATCACATCATTTATAACTATTGCCAATATTCTCTCTGCGACTGTGCAAAGTCTCTAGAGGCGAGCTATCGTAAGGGAGGCTGGGAGATATCAATTCTGGTGGCAGTGATTACTACGTATCGTTGGCACTGAAGTGTGTGTGAGGAGATTAGTCTCTGATCCTCAAGAATGCATCACAAGTAGTATATTCACATTTTAACGTCATAATGAACTGAAGAGAAGTATTATCTTTAATTAGCTAAACTTGTAGGCTAAACATATTAGTTTAGGTGTTACAAAATGTTCATAAGTCTATGTAGTTGTATAAGGCCTGAAAAACTTTACCCATGTGTTCATCAATTTCATTACTTCAGTGAATTACTAATAAGCTATAAAATGTGTCCTTGTAATATCACATTGGCTTAAATTGTGAACCTGTAATAGTGGTACGGTTAGATTTGCTCATTACCTTATCCTGTGCATTAACATTGGAACACTCCCGCAGAAGCACTGACAATGTTGATACATTTCCAGCTGCAGCAGCTATCATTAAAGGGGTTGTCCCATTCTAAACAAGAGTACATTAAAAGATTAAAAAAAAAAGCATCTCACAAAATTGACAATTAAAAATAATATTTTATTAAAGCCACAATAACAATAAAGTACAGCTTGATTGGTAGAGTAATTATCCTTTCCCCATGAACATCTGCATTTTTACCTTCAATTCAACTGATTGACATCTAAATTTTTTTGACCATAGCTTCTGCAATCTCAGTATTTCAATAGGACTGAGCTACCACAGCAGTCAAGCTTTATTAAACTCTATTAAACACTAGCAAGAAACCTGCCAACGTACTAACTTGTGCTAATTACTAGTGCTGTAGCATAAGGTAGATTTATCCACGGCTTCCCTCTCCTGCTCTCTTTTCATCGTCAAACATCCCAGCCATGTTATTCTTATTCCTTTTTTCAACTCATTGTATATTCCCTTCTCAACCTGTCCACCTCACCTGCTCCACAGCATCTTTGTCCTTTCTAAGTTTATTCTTTCACTTCTTCATTAAGCAGTTAGATCAGTCAATTTTTTCTCACCTTTTATTGACCATTGTATTCTCGTGTTTCTCAGCCTTTCTATACCTATTATTGTTAGCTACTGTAGAGGAACCCTCTCTCCTAACTCAGTGTTCAGTATTTATATGATACAATAGGTTAATAAGGCACTTCAAGATTCGACGGCTTAATGGTTTGTGCGCACACTCTGTCTGCATTCTACGGTTGCAGATTCGAACACTGTGTAAGTAGCCTTTTTACTCCCATTTTCCCGTTGTCAAACGGTGTCTCATTCAGGTAGTGATGATACTTTACCAACTATGTGATGAGCACATGAATTATTCATGAATATACACACATCGTCGTCAGTCGCTATTGTCATTACTGATGCACAAGTGTATTATTACATAGATGGCTTCAAAAATATTATTTTTTAGCTATGCTTCATAGACATAAAATTTTGTAATTTAACTTTGTGGCCATAATTTTATGCTACAATGTGATAGGGTAATAAAATACTTGCTCTGAAAATTTAAACTATACCTTATTGCACTTGTTGACTCCACTAAGATTGATAAATTTCTCCAAAAAATGTCTGTCATTTGTAGTGTCACAATTGAAGTTGCACATTATCATCAGTGGATCAAATCCCATCTATACATGTATTAGAATATCCATAAAGCAGAATATTAAACATACATTCTTAAAGCAAGATAACAGAAAATATGTGATAAAAACTTTTAAGTAAAAGTAAAAAGATATTTTACTGCAAGAGTGAAATTTTACTAATTTAACCTTTAGCAGCAATTTTGACTTCATGGTAAATTTTGATGTGTGTGTTTTGCTTTTCACTATGTAACCTTAGCAGAAACAGTAATTGACATCAAACATCATGATAAGAATACTTATAAATTTGGTTCGAGAAAGGTAGGTACTATTGCACCCAACAATACCAAGCTAAATAAAGATGTAATACCCACAGGCCATAGCTGAACAGCATGCATATTTACAAATTCTTGGTTGCTGTATTGGGATCCAACAAAGCATGGCAGATAAAAAAATTAAAAAAAATAAAAACTGAAAGAAAATATAAAAAGAAAAAATAATACAACTATAAAAAAAAAAAAGAGATAAATTTATTATGATCAATCAACAAAATGCAAACTGATTCAATAGCTTTGAACTATTGATAATCAGCATTTTCTGTATAATGCATTCTGTTAGGTAGCTCGTTAACTTGTTGTCATGGTTGTGTCATTATGTTGTAGACAGAGCTACCAAAAAAATGGTGAGTCGAGGGTTATAAACAACCCCTGATTACTTGAATTTTAAATGGCTTAAACTACCTAGGATGCCGACTGATTTACATCCACATTATTTTTGTATGCCATATATAAAATAGGAAGAATGCTTGCATATATAAACTCATCCTATAAGAAAAAGCAAAAGCAAGTAACTGAGTGCCACCCATTATTACTTAGCGTTTGATTTCAGTGATCCCTAAAACCTAAAAACACTTCAGTATGAATTCAAAATGTCAGAATATATTTCCATTATGTATTAAAATAATCAGGCTGTTGATAAAGAAAGGTTTTGCTACTATTATTTGTATAGCATAGAATGACTGAATAATAGTAAGAAAAATGCAATACAATCCTATACACATTATATATTATTGTATAACATAACACAAGTAACTGTTTCAAAATTACAGTAAAATGAGACTCAACTAAAACAATACACTAACTTTATCAATTCTTATTTATGTAGTAGCCTCACTTTTACAATGTGGGCAATTCAATTTCAATTTGAATGCTGAATGTTTATATAGCTGCTTCAATTAATAAGATGGTATAATCTTTAAAAATTCAAATACAATTCCTAAAATGGTTATTATTTCATTTCTTCAATTGGTTTTTTATTCCGGTATGTGCTCGTCAAATTTTACGCCTTTAAACCTCATGAAACTAAACCATGCATAATTCCTTAGCATTACAAAAAAAATACCGTAATTACAACATAATAAGAATAAATTAAACTGACCTGATTATAGATACAATTACAACAGGTCTTCTTTATCAGCACATTGAGTACAGGGAAATTTTTGGTTGCTGTTAGATAATGTAGCACAGTATTATCCTGCAAAATTTTAACAATAATTACAGTGCAAGTTTGTAATAATATTTTTATTAAATTTTAGTAGTTTGAAGAAAATGTTTTTTAATGCGATTATAATTAAAATATTATAGTTAAATATGCACCAAATCAAACATCCATTTTAAAAACATAAAATTGCATGTAAAGCACTTTTCTTTGCTTATAGATTAAAGAAAAGAAATTACATTGTCTTCATCACAGATTTGTCTTGAAATATTGTGACCGACTAATCACATGTATCATAACTTAATGATGTTGTAACTAGCTAGTAATTATAATGATTACATCTTTGTAATCGGACCAAAAACAAAAAAACAAAAAATAATTTCAAGTGAACATAATCTAATTTTTTTGAACTTATCGTAGTATTAAAGTTTAATTTAATCAAGACTTTTCGATCCCGTAGGATCTTCATCAGTTGAATAATGAAAACAACTGAAAACTGAAACTGAACAAAAACAAAAAACAAAAACAAAACAAACAATCAAGCTAATAATTGTTTTGAAAATACGAATTTTTTCAGTTCATTATGAACAAGTACATTGTCGTAGTAGTTAAAAATGAATTTGTACAGTATTAAAAAAATAATTTTATTTGTTTTCACTTTGAATGGAAATTACCCTTGAAAGTATGTACGGTGGTACACATAGATAATTCAAAAGAGTACTCTTGCAATTTTCCCTCCGCACATATAAACTCATCCTATAGGAAAAGTGTACATGGAAATCTAATGCTTTCGAGATTGATTAGGTATTATGTATCCTGAATACACAAATATCAGCAGGCAGCACATTCAGTACACTTGTTATCAAAGTGTAGTAACATCAGTGATCAAATTCAGTCGTGGAAATCAATGTTCCTAGATCATTGATATTTGGAGTAGCAGATGAGAGCATAGTTATCTTGGAATACCACGATATTTCACAAGATGGTATTTTTGCATAAGGTTAGGACGTGACAAACTGGAGAAATAAAATAATCTCATAATTTGATAAAGACTTAGAAATCAGAACAGCAACTTACAAGACAATGCATCAGTTATGAAGATACACACTGGTGTAAGAACCAGGGGGGCTTGGGGGGCTGTAGCCCCCCCCCCCCCAGCCTGAAAGTAAGGGGAGCAGAGCCCCCGTGCTGAGGGCACAAGATAAATCTCACCAGTCTTGCTAGGTAATCTCAATGGTAACTAAAAAAATGTTAATCAACTCAAATCACAGCAGCCACATATACTGTTTATACAGAGCTTGAAGCATTGCCACTTTCTGGCCAAGGTGGGCCATTTGCCGCAAAAGAGATGTAGCATCTCTTAACACAACCACATACCTGTCACTATGTGAGCCGCAAACCTCTAACTCTCTCCAATTCAGTCAGACCTCTGTTGTGCAAGAATTTGAGCCTCTCTTAATCAGAGCTATAATCAACACACTCTTGCTCTTAAATTCCATCCACAGGCTAAGAACTAGGGAGGCTTGGGGGCAGAAGTCCCCAGCTTTTATTATGTTCTGTTCAAAATCTAGAGTCTCTGATGAAGCTGAAGGTAAGCACATCACCCAATCAGTGCAGACTAAAAATAAGTTTCAATGTGCAGGTCAAACAAACTTCCTAGAAACTGATGAGCCAGTTACAGCTGC
>WLWI01000402.1_pt1 | contig 42437 bp, 38 predicted proteins | sample 6701501 | NCBI WGS metagenome assembly WLWI01 (sample SAMN12718690, study PRJNA515312) | sponge metagenome | isolation source: marine sponge | host: Mycale hentscheli | place: New Zealand: South Island, Marlborough, Capsize Point | collected 2014-11-01 | reverse complement strand
TCGAGCGTCATCACCCCCACCCCAACCCTCCCCCCTCAAGGGGGAGGGGGTAATAGCCAGCGGGTCGCTAATAATTTCCCTCCCCCCAGCGAGGGGGAGGGTTAGGGAGGGGGGTGGCGTTAGCCATTGCGTTTGGTTTTCTCCCACGGGGCGGGGAACAAGGTCTTAGAAACAAACAATTCATTTCCGGCCAGGCTCTGAGGAGGTGCGCAGCACCGTCTCGAAGGGTGAGAGCCTCATCTCTAAAGAAAGAAGCCCGACCGTTTTCACGGCCGGGCCTCTTCTGAGCTTTATCGGGTGCAAACTTTAGAAGCGAGCGGTCCATTGGCTGGCCCTGCTCGGCCGGAATACATACACAAGATTTCCGAACACTGCTCCCGTCTCTCCTCCCCTCCCTCGGGCCGTCTTACACACCGCCAGGTTATGTGCCTTCGCGGCGGCGGCGCGCTGGCCTCTCAACCTCGCGCCGTTCTTTCGAGGGCGGATTTAAGAGGGTTTGGGAACCAGAGTCAAACGGTACCTACGTCTGGGTTAGAGGGATTCTAATCGGCCAAAAACGATTCAGCGGCGGCGAGGTCTTCCGGCCGATTAACGTTAAAAAAGGGGTCAATTGCATCGACGGCGAACGCACCCACGCTCAGGTTGTAACCGCCGGTCCAGTCGTCGACCTTGCGAATCCCACCTTCGACAAGCGCAGCGCGGAGTTCGGCCGCCAACGCCACCGGCCAGAGGCCGAAGACCGGATGCCGCCGGTCACCGCTTTTTGCACACGCCATATCGCCATTATCGGCGAGAAGCGTCACTGTTAACCGTTCGACCAGGTCGTCAGGAAAAAATGGCGCATCAGTCGCGAAAGTCGCGATCCAGGCACATTCCGGCGCATGGATCGCTGCCCATTCCATGCCGGTCAGGACTCCCGCCAGGGGGCCGGCAAAACCCTCGACGGTATCGGCAGCGACAGGGATATCAAACGGCGCGAACCGCGCCGGGTCACCATTGGCGTTAATCATCAGACGGGATACTTGCGGCGCGGCGCGGTCGATGATGTGCGCGAGGATCGGCCGCCCCCCGAGGGAACGTAGACATTTATCGCCGCCACCCATGCGCCGGGACTGGCCGCCGGCGAGCAGAATACCGGCTATCGGGCCGATCCCCGTCACGCCGGCCGGGTCGCTCAAGCCGCGTCCTCGGACGTTGCCGTGCGTTTACCGCCCTGGGGTTCGGCGTCAAACTCAATGCGCTCCTGCCCCGCCAACGCCAGGAAACGATGACCGCGGGCGCGGCCGATCAGGGTCAAGCCCGCTTGGCGCGCCAGATCGACGCCCCAGGCAGTGAAGCCCGAGCGCGATACCAGGATTGGAATGCCCATATGGACTGTCTTGATCACCATTTCCGATGTTAGCCGGCCGGTGGTGTAGAAAATTTTGTCGTCGGTGCGAATGCCATTTAGGCGGATATAGCCGGCGATCTTATCGACCGCGTTGTGGCGGCCGACATCTTCCATATACAGCAAGGGCCGGTCCTGTTCACACAACACGCAGCCATGGATCGCACCGGCGGTGAGATAGAGGCTCGGCATGGTGTTGATTTCCTTGGTCAACGCATAGAGCCAGGACGTCCTGAGAACGGCGTCGCGGTTCAACGCCACATCTTCGAAACTCTCCATTAGATCGCCGAATACGGTGCCCTGGGCACAGCCGCTGGTCAGGGTCTTCTTGCGTAATTTCGCTTCATAATCGGTTTGGCGCGAGGTTCGCACCACCACGACCTCGAGATCGTCGTCATGCTCGACCTCAACAATATCGTCGTCCGGCAACAGCATGTTCTGATTGGCCAGGTAACCCACCGCGAGATATTCGGGATAATCGCCAACCGTCATCATGGTGACGATCTCTTGGCCATTGAGAAACAAGGTCAGGGGCCGTTCGACGACAACCGACGCCTCGACCCGGCCGCCCTGCTCATCGATCCCCACAACCCGCTCGGTCAGGCGGGGATCCTGTGGATTTGGCTTCACCAACTGCGCGGCCATGTTGCGGCTTCCATTATCAAACGATGCGCACAACCTAGGTCGCCCGGCCCAGTGCCGGCAAGACCAGCGAACAAAAGCATAGACGTGGCCAATGGGAATGCTATTTAGTTATCTTACCTACGTAAATTATATATCTTGTTAAAATATGCATATTTTTGCTCCTAAAATCATATCATCTAGCCGATATGGGTGAATTCGGCCAAGGTTTGATCAATGCGGCCACGCTGATCGTGTCGTTCGACAGCGATTTTCTCGGCATCGTCGGACTGTCCCTGCGGGTCAGCCTGAGCGCGGTGGTGATCGCCTGTTTGATTGGTTTTCCCTTAGGCGCTCTGCTGGCCTTAAGTCGCTTTCCCGGCCGCGGCGCCGCCGTCGCCGTGTTGAACGCGCTGATGGGCTTGCCGCCGGTCGTGGTCGGCCTGATCGTGTTCCTGGCGCTATCGCGCAGCGGACCGTTCGGCGTGCTCGGTCTGTTGTTCACGCCAACCGCCATGATCATCGCCCAGACCATCTTGGTCGCGCCGATCATCGCCGCTTTGACCCGCCAAACCGTGGAGGATCTGTGGGCGGAGTATGGCGAGCATTTGCGCTCGCTCAACGCCACCCGCGCCGACACCATCGCCACCTTGCTCTGGGACGGCCGATATTCCCTCACGACAACGGTGCTCGCCGGGTTCGGCCGGGCGATCGCCGAAGTCGGCGCGGTGATGATCGTCGGCGGCAATATCGACAATTTGACCCGTGTCATGACCACCGCGATCGCCCTGGAGACCAGCAAGGGTAATCTCGAGATGGCGCTTGGCCTCGGCATCGTCCTGCTGGTACTGGCCTTAACGGTCAACGGCGTATCGCAACTAATCGGCGCCAGCGCCCAGCGACAGGCCCTGCGCGCATGACCGCCCCATCGACCATCCTACCGCTCGACGTATCGTCCCTGGTCTACGAAGCCGGCGGCACGCGCTTGTTGCACGATGTCAGCTTTCGGCTCACCGCTGGCACGCGGACCGTCATGTTGGGACCCAATGGCGCGGGCAAGAGCCTGACACTTCGGCTGTGCCACGGACTGTTGACGCCAACCATGGGCGCCATCCGTTGGGGCGGTGAGGTTTCCAGCGACCCGGCGCGAACGCGACGCCATCAGGCCATGGTCTTCCAACGCCCCGTGCTGCTGCGCCGCTCGGCTCGCGGCAATATCGAACACGCGCTAAAACTACGCCGGGTGCCGCGTGCTGAGCGACGCGCCCGCGCCGAGCTGGCGTTGGCGCAAACCGGCTTGGCCGCGCTCGGCGACCGACCCGCCCGCGCACTGTCGGGCGGCGAGCAGCAGCGCCTCGCTCTGGCCCGGGCTTGGGCGACGACGCCCCAGGTGCTATTCCTCGATGAGCCGACTGCCAATCTCGACCCCGCGGCGACCCGCGCGGTTGAAACCCTGATCGGCGGGTTCCACGCCGCCGGCGCCAAAATCATTATGACGACCCACGACCTTGGCCAAGCGCAGCGCATCGCCGATGAGATCCTATTCGTCCATAATGGTCGGTTGCTGGAGAAGACCGCGGCCGAACAATTTTTCACCGCGCCGACAACGCGCGAGGCCGAGGCTTTCATCAAGGGAGAGTTGCTGTGGTAGACCTTTTCCGCCGCCTAGCCTGGCTGCTGTCGTTGCTGCCTTTAATCGCCGCGACACCCACCGCCGCTGAACGCCCCCTCATTCTGGCAACGACGACGTCAGTCGATAATTCAGGCCTCCTCAAACATCTGTTGCCGAAAGTCACAGCAGATACCGGACTGACCGTCCATGTAGTGGTGCGCGGCACCGGCGCGGCATTGCGGCTCGGTACCAGCGGCGACGCCGATGTGGTCTTTGTCCACGACCGGCTTGCCGAAGACGCCTTCGTCGCCGCCGGTCATGGATCCTTCCGCCGTGACGTTATGAGTAGCAACTTTCTGATCATCGGTCCGCACGACGATCCAGCCAAGATCGCCGATCTGCCCGACCCCGCCGCGGGCTTGCGCCGCATCGCTCAAACCAAAACATTGTTTGTCTCGCGCGGCGATGGCAGCGGCACTCACAATGCCGAACTTCGCCTCTGGACCGCGGCCGGGCTCGACCCTCGCGTGGCGTCCGGCACCTGGTACCGCGAAACCGGATCCGGCATGGGCGCGACCTTGAATATTGCATCGGCCCTCGATGCTTACCTGCTGACCGAGAGCGGCACGTGGGCGAATTTCGGCAATCGTGGAGCCCTTACGGTTCTCAACGATAATGCGCTCCTCAACCCCTATGGGATCATGCTGGTGAATCCGCAACGCCACCCTCATGTGCCCGAGAACGACGCCCGTAAATTTATCGATTGGCTGACCAGCCCGGTGGCCCAACAAGCCATCGATGAATTCACCATCAACGATCAGCACCCGTTTCGCAGCGCTGCCGGCGCAGAGACGACAGCCAAATAGACCCAACTATTGACCCTGGCGGAACGCGGGGCCATTTCTGTATTACTCTTTCCACGGGACCATTACGGAAGCTTACTCTTGTCTGCGCATCCCCTGCGATCCTTCGTATTGGCTGTCATGGCCACCGTTATTGTGGTGCCGGTTTCGCGCGCCGCCGATGATGACGAAACACCGCTGGTCGCTGTCACCGCGATTGTTCGCGACGCGTCAATCGACGCCCTCTACACCGGCATGACCGACGCCATGCGCGACGCCGGATATCACGACGGCGTTTCGGTTCGCCTGCGCTTCGAAAACGCCGAGGCGGATTCAAGGCGGGCCGCGCAATTGATCAAATCGTTCAGCCAAGACCGCGCCGATATCATCGTCGCGTTCACCGATCCCTCGGTACGCATCGCGGCAAAGGAACGGCTGCGAATTCCCCTGGTTGTAGCGGGTATCGGTCCGGCGACCGCGAACGAGTTACGCCGCAACCGCAATACGCGGCTGTTAACCGGCATCGTCGACGAAGAGCGCTACGACACTCAGTTGGCCCTCATTCGCGATGTGGCGCCGACAGTGCGTAGCGTGGCGATCCCGGTCAACGCCGACAAACCCTTAGACAGGGAAGTCATGCGGGCGATCACAGCATTTGCGCGGAGCATTGATCTGACGGTCGAACAATTGCCGGTCTCCGTCGAAAAGGAGCTGATCGCTGCAACCATCGAAGGCTATTCGCCCGAGGAGACGGTGATCCTGCTCGACAAACGTGTTTTTCCCGACGCGCCGGTCGACCGGATCATCGCCGCCGCCGAAGCCACCAGGCTTTTGGTGTTCACCAGCGATGAGGACACGGTTGTGCGTGGCGCGCTAGCCGCCATCGTGACCGACCCCTACGGCACAGGACGGCAAATCGGCCGATTGGTGGCGCGCATTTTAAAAGAGCCCTCGGCCGCCCGCACACCGCTGCAAGCGGCGGAGCCTTCCTACATCGTCATTAATCAAGACACGGCAACGCGGATCGGCGTCGAAATTCCCGATCCGGTGCTGGCCCGCCGGGGCCGGCTCATCGGCTGGGCCGATACCAATGGACCCCGGCCCCGCGACAAGCCGATCGTCCCCGACCCACCGCCATCCGCCGCGTCGGAAGAGGCCGATGCAACGGCAGATGACGACGACGCGGCTGAGACCGCTAATCCCCGTTCCACACCACCGTCCCGAATTCGCGAATATCGTATCCCGTAAGCTCGTCGGCCCTGGCGCGAAACGCATCACCGCGCGCGAAGGCTAGCAAGGTCTGGATCGGCGCTTCGAAGTAATCATGGCGGCGCACGATCAGATCGAAATATTCATCGGCCAGGGGCACGAAATCCAGTCGGTGGGTGCGCGCCACAGCGGCGATGGCGACACCAGCATCGGCCTTGTCATCGGCGATGAGCAGCGCCAAGTCGCCTTCCGTGTTGGCCGACGGCAACACCAGATTTAGATCGTCCAATGCGATGTCGGCATCCCCCAGAAGCTGGCGCAGCAGCATCTGGCTCCCCGCCCCCTCCTGGCGCTGACCAACGCGCGGCTTCGCCGTCCCGGCCAAATCGGCGATGCCGGCCAAACCCAGCGGATTACCGGCGGCCACCAACAGGCCCTGCACGCGCTGCGCCCAGCGGATCACCACCACGTCGCGACCGCCCAGCGCGCGGCTAACCCAGGGAACATTGTAGGTACCGGTCTCGGGATCGCGCATATGCGCCCCGCAGGCCGCCGCCGCGCCATCGGCCACCCGCGACAAGCCATCCAGGCTACCGCCGCCCAAGATCGCCAAGCCGCAGCCGCTTTCGCGCACCGCCCAATCGAGCAATGGATCATGGCTGCCGGCGATGATCGCCGGCGCCGGCCCCAAGGCGATCTCAGGCGATTGAACCCCCTGCAGCACCCACCGGTCGATCAGCGCCTTGGGGAACAGCCATTTTCCCGACCGGCGCGAACAGGGAATATTGCCCTGGCGAACCAGGTCATAGACCTTGCGCTCCTTAATACGCAGATAATCGGCGACTTCGCGGGTGGTCATCAGGTCGTTCATGGTCGTTTTTCCGGCACCAGCGGCGAAATTGGAGGATATAACCTGTTATTTTTAGCATATATATGTTGTTTTTTTCTATCGTAATATGTCGCCCGAATGTTTCCGAATAGACGCCATTGCCGTAGATTTGTCGGCCCCCTACTTCTTTCGCCGCAGATGTACTACATACATCTCTTGAACAGCGGCAGCCTTTCGAGAATATGCCATGAGTAATGCCCCTCTGATCGATCCCTTCGATCGCCAGATCAATTACCTGCGGGTGTCGGTCACCGACCGCTGCGATTTGCGCTGCGTATACTGCATGGCCGAGGACATGACCTTCCTGCCCAAGGCCGAGGTGCTGTCCCTGGAAGAGCTCGACCGCCTGTGCAGCGCCTTCGTCGATATGGGCGTGCGCAAGCTGCGGCTGACCGGCGGTGAACCGCTGGTGCGCAAGAATGTCATGTGGCTGGTGAACCGCCTGGGCCGCCATCTCAAAAGCGGCGCGCTGGAAGAACTGACCCTAACCTCGAACGGCACCCAACTGGCGAAATACGCGCAAGAGCTTGCCGATGCCGGCGTGCGGCGGATCAATGTTTCCCTCGACACGCTGGATGCCAACAAGTTCGCCGCGATTACCCGCTGGGGCAATCTCGACCAGGTTCTCGACGGTCTCGCTGCAGCCAAGCAAGCTGGCCTGGCGGTCAAGATCAACACGGTGGCGCTGAAGGGTGTCAACGACGATGAGCTGGACCGGCTGCTGACCTGGTGCGGCGAATGCGGCTTCGATCTCACCTTCATTGAGGTGATGCCCATGGGCGAGATCGGCGAGCAGCGCATCGACCAATATCTACCTCTCTCGATGGTGCGGGCCAAACTTGCCGAGACCTGGACGTTGACCGACAGCGACCACCAGACCGGCGGCCCGGCGCGTTATGTGGACGTCGGCGAAACCGGTCAGAAGCTGGGTTTCATTACCCCGCTGACCCATAATTTCTGCGAATCCTGTAATCGCGTGCGCCTGACCTGCACCGGCACGCTCTATATGTGCCTGGGCCAAGATGACGATGCCGATTTGCGCAACGCCTTGCGGGCGAGCGACGATGACGCAGCCCTCCAGCAAGCCATCCGCGAGGCGATCACCCGCAAACCCAAAGGCCACGATTTCATCATCGACCGGCGCTCGAACCAACCCGCGGTCGGCCGGCATATGAGCGTCACCGGCGGCTAACTCTCAAAACCGTAGGTAACCGGCACCGGGTCAGGTCCGCCGAATGTTGGCGCGCTTATTGTCAAACGCTTCCGGTCTCGAACTACGCCAAACTTGGCCAATTCCAAATTGACTCCCGCGAGGGCGGCCCATACCGTGGTCTCCTGTAAGACTGCTGTTTTAGGAGCTGTTTCACCAAAAAGCATATGTGCCGGACACGCATCGCCCCCGTGGGAGCCGATGCCAAAAATGGGGACGTCCATGAGCGCAGAAACGACACTTGTTGAAGAATCGGGTGTTTCCGATATCCGCCGCAACGACGCGTTGGAAGAGATACCGATCCTCGATCTAGGCCCCTATCTTGCCGGCGAAGCGGGCGCGGCTGAGAAACTGGTCGCCGAACTGCGTTACGCGCAGGAAAATATCGGTTTCTATTTCATCATCAATCACGGCGTGACGCCGTCGTTGTTCGATCGCTGTTTCGACGAACTCAAACAGTTTTTCGCACTGCCCTTCGAAGAGAAGATCAAGCTAAAATTCGATACAGACATGATCGGCTATATTCCGCCGAAATCGACGATCTATGAAACCTCGACAATCAATGAGAACACCAAGAAGGATCAAAACGAGACGATTCTGATCGGTGTCGAATTCGATGCCGACCATCCGCGCTATCAAGAGGGCCGCCGATTCCGAGTACCCAATAAATGGCCGCAATCATTGCCGAGCCTGCGCGAAACGATGGTGGAATACCAGCAGACCATGATGGCGCTTGGCTGGCAGTTGCTGCCGCTCTACGCGCAGGCGCTGGATAAACCGGCGGATTATTTCAATCCCTATTTCGAGAATGAACCCCACTGCATCGGCCGCAATTCGCACTATCCAGTGGTCGATCTGGAGGAGAACCAATTCGGTATCGCGCCCCACAGCGATCATGGCTTTATCACCCTGTTGCCGCTATCCGAGGTGCCAGGACTCGAAGTCCTGACCCAGTCGGGCAAATGGATTCCAGCGCCGCATATCCCCGGCGCGATCCTGGTCAACACCGGCGAATTCCTCAACCGCTGGACCAACGGGCGCTTCATCGCGACACCCCACCGCGTGGTGTCGCCAGCGGCCGACCGCTACGCCATCACCTTCTTCTACAGCCCATGCGACGAGGCGGTCGCCGAGCCCCTCGACACCTGTGTCGGCCCCGGCAATCCGGCGCAATATGAGCCGATGAGTTTCATCGAATATCTGGCCTTCTACACCGATGGCAATTTTCTTCACGAAAAACGAAAGCGAGGTGCCGCGGGGGACGCGGCGCTGGCTAAATAAGCCGACGCTATTTTGCTGCGCTTGGCTATTCCGCCGCGGCCGCCACCGACACCGTCGGTTCGCGCCACGCTGTCATCAGATCGGCCCGACACAGCTGCGCCTCGCCCATGTTACGCGCTTTGACATATCCGTAGCCGCGGATGCTTTCCGGAATACTGGCAATCTCGACCGCCAACGGGTGATTATCGCTGTGCAAGCCGTCGATAAGTTCGCTGACTGTCGCCTGGTATTCAGCGATGAGCTGGCGTTCGGCGCGCCGTTCTTGAGTATAGCCAAACACGTCCAGTTTGGTGCCGCGTAGAATTTTGAACCGTGCCAGCATCCCCATCACCCGAAGCATCCATGGACCGAAAGTGCGTTTGACCGGCAGGCCGGTATCGCGGTCTTTTCGGGTGAGTAAGGGCGGCGCTAGATGGATTTGCAGTTTGAAGTCGCCCTCGAACTGCGTGGTCAGTCGTTCGGCAAACCCGCTATCGCTGTAGAGCCGCGCAACCTCATATTCATCCTTGTAGGCCATCAGCTTATAGCCATAGCGCGCGACGGCTTCGGCGAATCCGGTCTGGCCCGGGGCCCTTTCCGCTTCGGCCGACCGGGCGGCTTCGACCAATTGTTGGTACCGCCGGGCGTAGCGGCGGCTTTGGTAGGCGCGCAACTGATCGACCCGACGGGTAATCATCTCGTCGAGATTTTCCGACAGTCTGAGGCTGTCGACCGTTGTATCCGGCTCGGCGATCGCCGTGGTCGTCTGCGGATCGATGACGGCGTAACAACCCATGTTGAAGGTTTCGATATTTGCATCAACGGCGATGCCGTTCAGCTCAATGGCGCGTTCGATCGATTCCGGCGAGAGCGGGATCAACCCGCGTTGCCAAGCATAACCCAGCATGAACAAATTCGCCGCGATCGAATCGCCCATCAGCGCCGTGGCAATACGGGTGGCGTCGACGAATTCGACCTGATCGCGACCAGCCGCCGCGACCAGCCGTTCGGCCAGAGCCTCGCTGGGAAACTGTAGGTCGGGGTCGCGGGTAAACTGGCCGGTAATCGCCTCGTGCGTATTGACGATAATCCGCGTCTCGTTGGGGCGAATGGTGCCCAACGCCAACTCGCCGCCGGCGACCAGTTTGTCGCACGCCAGTATCAGGTCGGCGGCACCGGAGGTCAGGCGCACCGCCTTGATGTCCTGAGGCTGCGCGGCAATTTGCACATGGCTGGTGACCGGCCCGCCCTTCTGGGCCATGCCGAACTGATCGACACCCGCGCATCCCAGCCCTTCGAGATGAGCCGCCATGGTCAATAGAGCACCAATGGTCGCCACGCCGGTCCCGCCAACCCCGGTGACGAGTATTTTGTACGGGCGGCCGGGTTCGAGGCCGGGACGCGTCGGCTCCGGCCAATCCTCCAGATTGGTGGGCATCAGCCGGCGGTTGACGGAACGTCGCGGTTGCCCACCGATGACGCTGACGAAGCTGGGACAGAAACCATCGGCGCACGAATAGTCCTTGTTGCACGATGACTGGTCGATCTGGCGCTTACGCCCATATTCCGTATCGAGCGGCAGCACCGACAGACAATTCGAACGTTCGTTGCAATCGCCGCAGCCCTCACAGACCGCTTCGTTGATGAACACCCGGCGCACCGGATCGTTCATCGTGCCGCGCTTGCGCCGCCGGCGCTTCTCCGCCGCGCAAGTTTGGTCGTAGATGATCACACTAACACCGGGGACCTCGCGCAATTCACGCTGTACGCGGTCGAGCGCCTTGCGGTGTTCAAACGTGACTCCGGGGGCAAATTTTTCGCTTTTCGGATATTTTTTTGGCTCGTCGGAGACCAGCGTAATCCTGCGCACGCCCTCTCCGTAGACCTGCTGCGAAATCAGCGCCGGGCTTAATGGGCCGTCATGGGGCTGACCACCGGTCATGGCAACCGCATCGTTGAACAGAATTTTGAAGGTAATGTTGGTGGCGGCGGCAATGCTGGCGCGGATGCCGAGCAAGCCGGAATGGTAATAGGTGCCGTCGCCCAGGTTCTGAAAGATGTGGTCGGTCTCGACAAATGGCGCCTGGCCAATCCAAGTCGCGCCCTCGCCGCCCATATGGGTGTGATTGCTGGTATTGCGATCCATGTTGACCGCCATAAAATGGCATCCGACGCCGCCATGAGCGCGGCTGCCGTCGGGCAGCTTGGTCGAACTGTTATGCGGGCAGCCGGAACAAAAGGTCGCGCTACGCACCACCGACAGTGCCTCGCGTTCCCGCGCCGCCTTTTCCTGCTGGCCGAGGAAGGCGATCCGCGCGGCCATTTGGTCGCTGGTGTGGAAGTGCGCGATGCGTTTCGCGATGGCCTTGGCGATGTCATCGGGGGTCAACTCGCCGCGCCCGGACACCAACGGATTCCAGTTCTCGTCACCGCGCCCGACCACCGCGGGCCGACTGCCCTCCGGCAACACGTAGAGCAAATCCTTCACCTGGGTTTCGACCACCCGGCGTTTTTCCTCGACCACCAGCACTTGCTCGGCGCCGTTGGTGAAGGCGTAAATCTCGTGGCCATCGAGGGGATGCGGCATACCAATTTTGAACAGCGAAATACCCAGTTGCATTGCGGTCTGATCGTCCAGGCCCAACTCGTGCAATGCCTGATGCGCGTCGAGCGCCGCCTTGCCACTGGCGATGATCGCCAGACGCGTGCGCGGCGCTTGGATAAGCGCGCGGTTGATCCCATTCGCCCGCGCAAATGACCGTGCTGCCGCTAGTTTATGCGCTGTCTGGCGCGCCTCCTGGTCATGCCACGGATCGGGCAGCCGGATGTTGAGCCCGCCCGGCGGCATCTTGAAATCGTCTGGTATAACGATGTTCGGGCGGCCGGGATCGGCATCGACAGAGGCGGCCGTATCGACAGTGTCGGAGACCGTCTTAAAGCCCACCCAGCTGCCGCAATAGCGCGACATCGCCCAGCCGATCTGGCCGTAATCGAGGATTTCCTGAACGCTCGCCGGATACAGCACCGGCATCATCAGGTCGACAAATGTCGGTTCCGATGTCGCCGGCGTGTCGGTCGACATCATCGCCGGGTCGTCACCCACCGCCACCAAGACGCCGCCATGCGCCGAGGCGCCAGCCAGATTGGCGTGGCGGATGGCATCGACGCTACGGTCGAGGCCCGGCCCCTTGCCGTACCAAAGCCCGAATACGCCGTCGTAGCGGTTATCGCCGTGCAACTGCGCCTGTTGGCTGCCCCAAATTGCCGTCGCCGCCAGGTCCTCATTGACCGCTGGCTGAAATTGAATGTTGTTGGCTTCGACCAAGGCGCCAGCGCGCCAGAATTCGCGGTCGACATTGTGCATCGGCGAGCCGCGATAGCCGGAGACCAGACAGGCCGTATTCAGCCCGTTGTCCCGATCCCGTTCGGCCTGAACGATCGCTAGCCGCACCAGCGCCTGACTGCCGGTTAGATAGACGCGCCCGTCGCGGCGCACATATTTGTCGTCAAGCGTAACCTCGGCTAGGGACATCGCTCACCTCCCGGTACGGTGGAAATAGCGCTGCGATGTTATCACGTTGGCGCGCGACGTCGAATGCGGGCGACCACACCGCCGACTATCTCGAATGGTACGTCACCCAGAACCTCACCGGCAGGAAACGCCGTAATTTTCGATAGGTGGGCGGTCGCTATTCCAGCACGACCTGATGGGCGAATTTGTCGCCGTCGGTGAAGGTGATCAACTCGAACCCTAGTAACTTGGCCAGATCGAAAAAGGTGTAGCGGTCCGCCGCCGGCTGTTCCTTGAAGAATTGAGTAGAGCGCGCCATCGCCGTCAACATGGCGAACAGGGCGCGGGCGCGAAACAAGGTGTTGTAGCCGCTGTCATTGAGCCCGGCGACGATCAATTTTTCCGATTCCGCGCCCTTGGCGAAAATCGCGAACTGCGGCGGATAGGGGTTCTTCAACATCTGCGCGGTCAGAACGGTCACGAACCCGATGCGGCGCAGGCGGTCGCTATCGTGCAATGTCGGCACCCGCGCGTCGTAGACTTCGCGCGACGCCGGCTCTGGATAGTAGTAATCGACATGGCGGTCGGCGGCCCATCCGGAGTTGGCGCCAAGCCCGATTACGCCCACCGCGATTGCCAGGGTGTACAAAAACGTCTTTCTCATATCCGTGCCTTTCTCGGGGCGTTGCAACCCATGGATTAATATATCGATTCCGCAGTTTCGGCCTGCACTTTGGCTGCGTGAATACTAAATGACAACCAATTGACAAATAGTGGTCCGGCGCAGCCGCTGGGCTATACTCCGCCGCGCAAACACCAGGTTCCCAACCGACCCTCCCGCGCGCCCCTAACTCTAAGGAAACCAAAGCACGTGTCAGCCAAGGCGAAAGACCAAGTAGCGGCCGTCAAAACGGATCGGGTGGCCATCGTCGCCGCCGATTTCGACGACGCGCAAACCGCGCTCACAGAATTGTCGAAAATTTACGACACCGTCGAGCCGCAAGACGCCAATATCATTGTCGCCCTGGGCGGCGACGGCTTCGTATTGCAAACCCTGCGCCACTATGTCGACCACAAGATCCCGGTATTCGGTATGAACCGCGGCTCGATTGGTTTCCTAATGAACGATTATTTGACCGAGGATTTGCCGAAGCGTTTGGCAAACGCCCAGTCGATGACGCTCTATCCGCTACGTATGCGCGCCAAAACCGCGGACGGGGCGATGCACGAATCCTTGGCGATCAACGAAGTCTCCCTGCTACGTCAAACCTACCAGGCCGCGAAACTTGAGATCGAAGTCGACGGCGTCGTGCGCATGGCCGAACTCATTTGCGATGGCGCCATGGTCTCGACCCCCGCCGGCAGCACCGCCTATAACCTGTCGGTGGGCGGGCCGATCATTCCCTTAAGCGCAGAAATCATGGCCCTGACGCCAATCAGCGCCTTTCGGCCGCGGCGCTGGCGCGGGGCGCTGCTCCCCCACACCGCGCAAGTCCGCTTCAAGGTGCTCGACAATAGGAAACGGCCGGTCAGCGCCACCGCCGACGATACCGAAATACGCGATGTGGTCGAAGTCGAGGTCGGCGAAGAACGTGCTTCTAGTTTCCAGCTCTTATTCGACCCCGAGACCAATCTTGAGGAACGTATCCTCAAAGAACAATTCACCCCCTGATCACCGCCCCCGCACCCGTTTACCCCGACGCTATCGCCGACCGTGACTGAAAAACCCCCAACCGCTCCCGCGATCGAACTGACCCCGCCCGACATCGAACCCTACCGATCGGGCAATACAGGCGTACCCTACGTCACCACCTTCGACAGCGGGAAAATCGGCCCCCACGCGATGATCTGCGCCATCATCCATGGCAACGAATTATGTGGCGCCATCGCGCTCGACCAATTATTCCAACGCGACATTCGCCCACAACGGGGTCGTTTCACTTTGGTCTTCGCCAACCCCGATGCGTACGACCAATTCGATCCGACACACCCCACGGCGTCGCGGTTTGTCGATGAGGATTTGAACCGGGTCTGGTCACCGGAAGTCCTGGCGGGATCGCGCGCCAGTCTCGAGCTTGAACGCGCCCGCGCGCTACGCCCTATCGTCGATACCGTCGATACGTTGCTCGACCTGCATTCCATGCAGTCGAACGGCGCGCCGCTCATATTGTCGGGGCCGTCGACGAAAGGCCGAAATCTGGCGGCGACTTTGGCGAGCCCGGCGGTGATCGTCGCCGACAGCGGACACAGCGCGGGAACCCGACTGCGCGATTATGGCGCCTTCAGCGACCCCGATGACGGGCGCAACGCGTTGCTTGTCGAATGCGGCCAACATTGGCGCGCCGACACCGCGGCGGTTGCCGTCGATACCGCCTACCGGTTTCTGGTCCGGCTCGGCATGGTCGATCTCGACGACGCCGCCTCTCATCTGCTGCCCGCCCCCGCGGTGCCCGAGCGATGGATAGACGTTACAGATGCGATAAATATGAACCATGACGATTGCCGTTTCAGCGATGACTATGCGGGCCTACAGGTGATTCCTGCCGCCGGCACCTTGATCGCCATGGATGGCGACCGCGAGATTCGCACGCCCTATGACGACTGCGTTCTGGTGATGCCGGCCCGGCGACTGGCGCCAGGGCAAACAGCGGTGCGGCTGGGGCGCTATGTCGAGATGCCGGTGACCGATGGCAACTGAGACCGCCAAGCCCGAAGCCGCCGTTCCGGCACGCCGCCCGTCGCCTGTCCACAAGCTGGGCCGCGAAGATCTCGGCAAGTTCGCCCTGGCGATCGCCATCGCCACCGGCGGCGGCGCGGTGTTCAGCTATTTCGACTTACCGCTGCCCTGGATGATGGGCGCAATGTTCGCCACCGGTGTGGCAACCCTGGGCGGCGCGAAACTCAAAATGGATTCGCGACTACGCATGCTGATGATCCTTGTGCTTGGGGTGCTGCTGGGCGGGGCTTTTTCGCCGGAAATCCTCGAACGCATTCCGCGCTGGCCGATCACCCTGGCGTCGCTGGCGATTTATGTGCTGATCGCCACCTTGGCGGCATTTTGCTATTTCCGCTACATCGCCAAGTTCGACCCGCGCACGGCCTTTTTCTGCGCCGTGCCCGGCGGCTTGAACGAGATGATCATCCTGGGCGAGAACGCCGGCGCCGACGAACGCCAGATCAGCGTCTCCCACACCACGCGCATTTTCTTCGTGGTGATGATGCTGCCGTTTTTCTTTCGCATATTCGGCGATTTGGGAACCACCGTGCGCACCTTCGCCGGCGGCCATGCTGGCGCCATCGGCCCCACCGACATGGCGATCCTAACCGGTTGCGCGGTGTTCGGCTTCTACGCCGCCCGCTTCGCCCGCATTCCCGCCCCCCATATTACCGGCCCCATGATCTTCAGCGCCGCCGTTCATTTGGCCGGCCTGACCTCGGCCTCACCGCCGGCGATCGTCGTCGCCATCGCGCAGATCATCCTCGGCGCCTCGGTCGGCGCCCGATTTGCCGGCCTGACCTTTCGCGACCTGGGCCGCATTGTCCGCCTCGGCGGCATCGCGACGGCGATCCTGCTAGCGATTACCATGTCGTTTGCCCTCGCGCTCACCGCAATAGCCGGGTTTCCGTTCTCCTCGCTGGTGCTGGCTTTCTCACCGGGCGGTCTGGTCGAGATGAGCCTGATCGCGCTCACCCTCGATATCGACACCGCCTTTGTCGCGACCCATCATATTGCGCGCATTGGCATCGTGGTAATCGTGGTGCCGATCATCTTCCAACTGCTGGTGCGTTTCGGCCTGATGGGTCCCGCGCCTTGAACGACCCCCTGAACCCCCATAGCCCTGCGCCGCCGCGGCGCGTAAAATAGTCAAAATCCAACACTGAAGGATGCTGCTGCCATGATCATCGAACAAATTTGGACGGGAAACGGAGGCCGCAATTTCTTTTATATGGTGGCCTGTTCCGACACTGGCGAGACGCTGGCCATCGACCCGATCGATCCGGCGATGTGCCTGGCCGCGGCCAAGGATAACGGCTGGGAGGTAACCCGCGTGCTCAACACCCACGAGCATGGCGACCATACCGGCGGCAACGATGCGGTGATTGCGGCGACCGGCGCCAAACTGCTCGGGCCGGCCAACGCCGCCGGCCGGATCGATAAGATCGACGAAGAGCTGCGCGACGGCGACGTGGTGAAAATCGGCACCAGCGGCGAATTCAAGGTGATGGAGACCCCGGGCCACACGCCGATCCATATCTCGCTGTTCGGCCACAGCGACACGCCCCACCTTCTCTGCGGCGACACGTTGTTCAACGCCGGGGTCGGCCATTGCCGCAGCGGCGATCCGGATGTGCTCTACGCCACTTTCAGCGAAAAAATCGCCGCCCTGCCCGACGAGACGCTGGTCTATCCGGGTCACGAATATATGGCGAACAATCTGGGTTTCACCCTGGATCGAGAGCCCGACAATGCGGTCGCCAAAGACCTGCTCGATGAGCTGGCGGATCAGGACCCGAATAATGCACGGATCACCACCCTGGGCCTGGAGCGGCAGATCAACACCTTCCTGCGCCTCGACAGCGCGTCTGTGCAGGCCGGCATCAAGGATCAATTCCCCGATGTGGGCGACGACCCGGATGCGAAAACCGTGTTCCTTAAACTGCGCGAACTGCGCAACAACTGGTAGGCGACATTATTCGGCGGCCCGGAGCGGGACAACCGCGCAATCCGCCGCCCTCCCCCGCGCCAACTCGCGGCAGGTTTACATCCGAGAGCGGCCCTCCTTTCTTTCTCGGGCCACAACCGTGGTAGGCTGTCGGTATGAAACGAGTGCGACCCGCCGCCCTTGCCATTCTAGCGTCTCTACTCCTGCCGCAGATGGCGCAGGCGCAGTTGTTCGATGCAGACCAACTCGCCAAGGTCGAGGAAGTCGAAGTTGTATTTGTATATGAAATACGCCCCGCCTGCCTGCTATCACCAGGTGACTTGAAAGACGAGGCGGAATGGGTTCTGCGGAACTCGGGCATTGCCGTTGCGGACCACGCATCCCAGATCGCGCACAAGCTTCAAATCAACGTCGTCGCAGAGCGGGCGTATACGCAAGGGTGCGCGGCCAGCATCTCAACCCAACTGGTTCGCCTGGATACACTGGACTCAGGATCGGTCGATAGCGTTAAGGAAAGCGCTTTTGTACTGGCCTATCAGAACCGCTTGAGTCTTCACATCGGCCCAGAACCCGGCTTCACGCCGCAACTGCGAATCTTCATCAATCAGTCGGTCACCGCCCTCGCTAACAAGATCGTCGAAGCCCGCACCGGCCGCTAGAACTTGCCGGCCGAAGTCACAGCGATTGGTGCCGCTATCGGGTGGGACGCCGACGACGTTCTCATAATCCGAACGGACGAGACTGTATCGACAAGGTTTAAAACCGTCAGGGCATCCGGCCGTGCGCAGATGCCCTCCGACCATGACCGATACGCCTAACCCAACCCGCGCAGCCAGTCGGCAATCGCCTGGCCGATTTCGTCAGGCGAGTCTTCCTGGATGAAGTGGGAACCCTTGACCCGCACTTCGCTCTGGTTGGTCCAGGTTCGGCAGAAATCTCGGCTCGGCCCGTCAGATAATATGGCGCCCGGGTCGGCATCGATGAATAGCTTGGGCAGCTCCGAGGTGGAGACCCAGGCGGCGAAGTCGTCGACGATCGCCATCACGTCCGCCGGTTCGCCGTCGATGGGGATTTGCCGCGGCCAAGTCAGGGTCGGCCGCCGCGCCTCTCCCGCGTCAGCAAACGGACGACGGTACTCGTCCATTTCTTCTTCCGTGAGATCGCGCAGGATCGAGCCGGGCAGCATGCGTTCGACGAAGAAGTTTTCGTCCAGCACCATCTTGTCGCCGGCCGGCGAGCGCATCGCCTGAAAGGCCGGGCGCGCGCGCTCGGGGAAATCATCCCAGGTCCGCGCCTGCACGATGGCTTCCATATAGGCGATGCCTTTGAGCGCATCGCGGTGGTGATTGGCCCAATCGAAGCCCAGCGCGCTGCCCCAATCGTGGATCACCAATGTGACGTTTTGGTTCACGCCAATTGCGTCGAGCAGGCCGGCCAGATAGTCGCGGTGCTCGACGAAGCGGTATCGGTCGGGGCCGCTATCGGGCAGCTTTTCGGAGTCCCCCATGCCGATCAAGTCCGGCGCGATGCAGCGCCCCACATCGGTCATGTAGGGAATTATATTGCGCCACAGATAGCTCGACGTCGGATTGCCGTGGAGAAACACAATCGGGTCGCCGTCGAGATTGCCGGTTTCCACATAGGCCATGCGGCGGCCCTTGACCTCGGCAAATTTTTTCTCGGTCCACGTCATGGATGTCTCTCCCTCGGTAAATCGACCGTGCCAAGTTAAAAAATCGAGCGACCATCTCCTCCTCGTACTTCGACAAGCTCAGCATGAGGTGGCGCTTTTCATCAACCGACCGGCCTCATCCTGAGCTTGTCGAAGGATGGGGTCAACGCGCTCGCATGGGACTGCTTAAACCTACGGAATCAGCACCGTCGATCCCGTGGTGCGCCGCGCTTCCATATCGCGTTGGGCCTTGCGGGCGTCTTTCAACGCGTAGCGCTGGTTGACGCGAATTTTCACCGCGCCGCTCTCAATGGTACGAAATAGGTCGCGCGCCCTTGAAAGCAACTCGGCCCGGCTGGTGGTGTAATTGACCAGCGCGCAGCGCGCCATAAACGGCGAGCCCATGGCGCCGGTCGCCGCGATATCGACTTTCGGCGGCTCGCCCGAGGCGCTGCCGAAGCTGATCAGCGTGCCGCGGCGGCGTACACTGGCCAGGGATTCGTTCCAGGTCAGCTTGCCGACGGAATCATAGACCACGTTCGCGCCTTCGCCGCCGGTGATCTCGCGCACCTGCTTGGCGAACTTCGCCGTGCGGCTAACGATGGGATAGTGACAGCCGTTGCGCTTGGCGAATTTCGCCTTGTCCTGGCTGCTGACCACGCCGATCACCGTGGCGCCGATCGAATTCGCCCATTGGCACATGATCGACCCCACGCCACCGGCGGCGGCGTGCACTAAAATGGCGTCGCCCTTTCGCACCCGGTAGGCATCGCGCAGCAAATATTGTGCAGTGATGCCCTTCAGCAAGGCGGCCGCGGCGGTGCGGTCTTTGATCCCATCGGGCAGCGGAATGAGGGCGGCGGCGTTGGCGACCCGGCGTTCGGAATAAGCATCGAGTGCGCCGCCGCCGACATAGCCTACCCGGTCGCCCACTTTGAGCCCGCGCACGCCGGGGCCGACCGCTTCGATCACGCCAACTGCTTCGTTGCCCATGCCGTTGGGCAGCGGCACCTTATAGATGCCGCGCCGCCGGTAGGTGTCGGCCAGGTTCAGACCGATCACCGTGTGGCGCAGCAACACCTGGCCGCGCCCCGGTTCGAGCACCTCGACGGTCTCCCATTTCAGGACGCTCGGCCCGCCGACTTTGTACATGCGAAAGGCTTTGGTCTTCATGTCTCCCCCCAATTTTCAAATAACGTTTATTTTTGACGACAGAGCGTCGTCATTCGATGGCTTCGACAAGCCGTAAGTCGCGTGTGACACCATCGCCCAGTTCTTTAAGGGCCGCTTGATAGCCCGGACTATCGTGTAGGGCGATTGCGGCGTCCAAAGATTCGAATTCGATTACCGTCGTCCGTTGCAATACCCCGGCTTCGTAAACCTTGGCGGCGGGGCCCCGCGCCAAAAACTTGCCGCCCGAAGCTTCGATTTCGGGTCCGGCCAGTTTCAGATATGCCGCTAACTTTTCTTCATCGTGAATTTCGCGGTATGCGGCAATCCAATATGCTTTCGCCATAGTATCGTTCCTATTGTCAAACAGACCCAAGCGCGCCGATCACTCAGACAAGCGCTTCCGCCTTGCCGAGAAAGGTCTGCACCGTTGCATTCCACGTTTCGGGATGGCGCCGGTAGGAATAATGCCCGCCATCGTCAAACTTCATCATCTCAGATCCGTTGATCGCGGCGTGCAGGTCTTCGGCGAAGTAATACGGGATGGTGGCGTCATCGACCGTGCCGATAACAAGCGACGGTTTGTCGATACCACCTATCTCGTCGCTGCGGTTGTGCGCCAGCATCATATCAATTCGCGCGGCTAGGATTTCGACCGGCCCAACCGTCTCCAACGCGCGGCGTTCGAGCTCCATGACCGCGTCGAGATTGTGGCGAAATTGGTGGGCGCCGGAGGTGAACATCGACGAGACCTTCACATATTCCTCGGCCCCGTAGGACTCCGCCATGCGTTTGCGGGTGATGGCAACGCGGGTAATGAACTCGTCGGCGGTGATCCAAGTATTGTTGAAGATGCAAGCGCGCACGCGCTCCGGATGATCAAGCGCCAGATTTTGTAGAATGCATCCGCCGGTCGACGTACCGGCGATATGCGCCTTATCGACGCCCAGCGTATCCATCAAGGCGATGACGTCGTCGGCGATGGCCTGGGTTGAATAAGCGCCGGGCCCGGTTGGTTTGTCGCTCTCGCCGGTGCCGCGGTGATCAAAGGTTATGCATCGATAGCGCTGCGCGAAATGGCTCAGTTGAAAGGACCAGGCGTCGTACAATCCGACAAGACCTGGGATGAATATGAAGGCCGGGCCGTCACCCCGATCGTCACAGTTGAGGGTGATGTGCCCAATATCGATACGCGCCATAACGCCGCTCAATCCTTGGTAAATGAAATGGTGCGCGCGATTTCCAACATCGGTTGTTCCAGCGGAACCCGCAGACCATCGTTCAGCTTGTTCAACAATCCCATCGCGGCGGCGACAATCGTGACCTCCACGCGTTCCTGCTCGGTTAGGAGTTCCGCAAACGGTCCAACGACGTCGTCGGGAATATTGCCGGCGTCGACTGTCAGCGCCTCGGCATAGCCAAGGATCGCCCGCTCTTTTTCTGAAAAGGCGGAATGGGTTCGGTAATCGTGCATATTGTCGATCTTGTCCTGCGCGACCCCCTGGCTGACCATGACGCGGATTTGATGGGCCGAACAATACAGGCAGGCGTTGATATTGGAGACCTTATGACGGATCAGCGCTTTCAAGGGTTTCGGCAACGCGCCATGGTCCCAAACGTCATCGAGAAACTTTCGCATTGTCGCGCCCAGCTCCGGCGAGTTTGCCATCGCGCGCACATTATTCGCGGTCATGCCGACACGTTTGGAGACGCGTTCGGCCGATTGCTTGAACGCCGGCGAGAAATCTTCGTCTGCGACCAGAGGGACAAGGCAGGTGTGGCCGGCCGCCAGGGTTGTGTCGTCCATCATTTTTTCCTTATTCGCCGTGGCCGGCGACGCTTGATGTGGCGTGCGGGACCGCGGGTCTAGATCGACTGCAGGACCTCGAGACAGCGTTTCCAGGAGGCTTCGGCCACCTCCTTGTGGTAGGCTTGAGGGTTCGTCGGCTCCATAAATCCGTGCACGGCGCCGGGATAAACGGTGACTTCGGCGTTGCCAAGCTTCGCGAACGCCTCTTTAACTTTTTCGATCTCTTCCATTGGGGCCGCCACGTCCTGGTCGCCCCAGTGGTAACTTAGTTTTGCATCGCCGATTTTATCGATCTCGCCGAACAACGGACTGATGCCGGCGCTGTGGAAGGCGATGCCGGCATCGGTGCCGAGCCGGGCAGCGCCCAGGAACGCATAAAGACCGCCAAAGCAAAATCCAACCACGGCGCTTTTTCCATTGCATTGCGGCAGCGATTTCAGATGGTTCATGACCGATGCCATGTCCTGGACGTTCACGTCGTGGTCGGCGCGCCCCATGCGGGCGAAGGCGCGTTTGCGGCCTTCTTCATCGCCGGGAACAACGCCGGGGTCTTCATCACGCCAGAAAGGATCGGGGGCCGCGACGCAAAAGCCTTTTGAAGCCAAGTCTTCGACATAGTCGATCATGTCTTCTTTGACGCCGCGGATCGTCACGATGACGACCACCGCGGGGCCTGATCCGCTTTCGGGGACAGACATGTAAGTAGGGATCGCGCCGCCATCGTGCGCGGAGACCGTTATGTGTTCACCAGCCATGAGGATACTCCTTCGAGATTCGATGATTTTTTCTTTGGATTTTCTTATGTCTAGAATCAGGCAATCTACACAATGAAACTAATGCTACCCACCCCGCTAGAGGCGGCCCGGTTGAGGTTCCACCATAGCCGCGACATCCAACATATGACCGTGCGGCTGGAATTCGCCCAGCGCGGCGCCAATGCGTTCGGCGTTGCTGTCGCGAAATTCAATAAATGCCCGATGGCTGTCCCAACGCATCACGTTCCAAACAGTGCCGGTCGCCTCCTCACGATGTATCGTTGCGCCGTGGAACGCCGCCTGCGTGGCGACAAGCGCATTTGTGATTTCCGAAACGGCGGCGACACAGGCATCGAGGCGTTCGGCGCCGACGGCGAATTCGACCATAACGATTTGCATTAGAGAACCTTTCAACAGGGCTCTGAGCTTATAACTTTGTTTCGCGCCAGCGCGCAAAGGTCGGCCTTTAGAGAACTGCCATAGACCAGATTGCAAGGCCTTGCTTTGCACCACGCGACATCCTCTTTATACACTTGCAGATCAGCAAAGGGCCAACCCGCCGGCCGGCCCAAGATTTGCGAAACTCAGGCGCTTTCCTACGAAGGCCCGAGAACATTTAAAACCGCAACGAGGGACGAGTTATGGATTTGGGATTGAAGGGAAAACGCGCGATTGTCACCGGCGCCAGCCGTGGGATCGGCAAGGAATGCGCCCTGGTGCTGGCGGCCGAAGGCGCGCGAGTGTGCGTGACCGCACGCGACGAAGACCTGCTGGCGCAAGTGGTGCAGGAAATCGAAGCCGCCGGCGGCGAAGCCATGTATGTCGCAGCCGACCTGACAGCGGCCTCGGGATGCACCGATGTCGTCGACGCGTGCGTATCGAAACTGGGCGGCGTCGACGTGCTGGTCAACGCCGCCGGCGCGGCGCGCGGCGGTGATATTCTGGGACTATCCGCCGATGTGATCAGCGAGGCGCTGGAATTGAAGTCGTTCGGCTATCTGAAAATGGCCCAGGCCGCCATCCCCCATATGCAGGAAAACAAATGGGGCCGCATCGTCAACATTGCCGGCGGCGCCGGGGCCAGTCCGGCGCGCGGCAACATTCCGACATCCATCGCCAATGCTGCGGTGTATAACATCACCCGCGCCTTATCCGACGCGGTATCGCCGGATGGGATATTGGTGAACGTGATCAATCCCGGCATGACCAATACCCAACGCGCACGCGATATGCAGCAGGCGCGCGCCGAAAAAGAAGGTCGTGACGTCGAAGAAATACTCACCGAACTGGGCGCGAAACTACCGGCCGGCCGCATCGGCGAACCGGAAGAAGTTGCCCGGGTCGTCTGCTTCTTCGCGTCCGAAGCCTGTTCCTACGTCTTCGGCAGCTCGGTCTATATGGATGGCGGATCGCGTCGGGCGACGCCGTAGGGTATCGACGATCGGCGGGGCCATTTGGGCGGCGGTTTGATACCGGCCGGAAACGTCCGTCCGCCGCGCTAACCGGCGCGCTGGAATAGCTGAACCAGATTTCCGTCCGGATCGCGAAACGTCAGCGCCTTGCCGTGATCGCCCATGTCGCGTTCTTCCAAGATCTCGGCCCCACCCGCCGCTATTTGGTCGCGGCTGGCGGCGATGTCGTCAACTTCGAAGATCACCACCGCCCCGGTGGCGCCGGCGGCGCCTTCTTCCGCCGAACTGAGCGAGAAATTCACATCGCCGGCCTTCATCTGCGCCCACTTACCGCCATCCTGGAAGGTCAGGGAGAGACCCAGAGCGTCGCGATAAAAGGCGACCGCGCGGTCCATATCGCCGGTGATGTAATAGGCATTTTGCAGCTTCTTGACGGCCATTGTGTCGCTCCTGATTGACGGTTTCAGTTGATCACGCCGGTTTGCGAAAAACCACCGACAGATTATTGACCGGCATCTCGATCACTTGATCGAGCAATAGGTCTTCGCCCTTGGCCGCAGCTTCCACCTCGTCGAGATCGCGCACCCCCCATTGCGGGTCGCGCGCCTGCAGCGAGCGGTCGAAATCTTCGTTGCTGGTGACGGTGTGAATGCCGCCGCGGCGATAGGGCCCATACAGATACAGAATACCGCCCGGCGGCAATATGCGCCCGGCGCCCGCCAAGAGGCCGAGGCACGCCGCCCAGGGCGCGATATGGATCATGTTGATGTTGACGATGGCGCTGATGGGAAATTCTGGCGAGGTCTCTTCCACCGGCCAAACCGGGTCGCGAGCGTCGAGGGTGACCGGCGGCAGCAGCCGCGCCGAGGGCACCCGTTCGCGCCAATCTTCAATGCTGCCGATGAGGGCGCGGTCGAACTCGCTGGGTTGCCAGCGCCGTGGCGCCAATTCGGGCGTGAAATAGGCGGCGTGCTGGCCGGTGCCGCTGGAAACCTCGAGCACGGTTCCGCTCGGCGGCAGCACCTTTTGCAACACTTCGAGGATGGCCGAGCGGTTGCGTTCGGCCGCCGGGACGCGGCGCGGGCGGTGGCTCATGGGGTCACCCCGTCATGATGGTCGACCCGGTCGCGCAACCGCACCATGTCCGCGTCTTCGAGACCTTCGCGCTCGAGGGCGTCGACCAGCAAATCGAGATATTCCCGGCACCGCCCCCATTCACCTTCGGCCCGCGCAATGATCGCCGCCGCTTCGTCTTCCGGCAGACGGCCGGCATAATTGCGATGGTCGCGATTACCGACGAAACAGATCGCCGGCACCATGCCCGTCTCGGTTACCACCGGACACCAGGTCGGGAAATAAACACCGCTGAACATTTCCCGATACCACAAAGCCGCCATGTCTTCGTCCTGGCTGTGGCTGTTCAGGCGAAAGACTTTACCCTGGCAGGTGCCGGGATCGGGTTCCAACGCGAGACCGAGTCCGGGATTATCCGGCCGGCCCCGCGCGCGAATAGTCCAAAAACTAAACTGACGGGAATAGCCATGTAATGTGCCGTTACGCGCCTCGGCGGGTTCGAACCCCGGCCGCCAGATCAGCGATCCGGCGCCGAAGACCCAGATCGCATCAGGCTCGGGCGCCTTGGCCAGGAACCCGGTCAGATGGACGCGGCGCGCTTCCTCGGACAGATCGACGGGTTCGGTCGGCGGCGGATTGACGGCGAATTTGGACACGGGCGGCAACGGTTCAAGACTGTGGTTTAAGAGTGAATTTGAGCGGCCTCCTATACGCCAGAAAAATTGAGCGGTATACCACCGCTCCTGCTATCTTGAACAAAATCACCTTATGAAAGACAGAGAGTGAGAGCATGGCTAACGATAATCTGAAGTCCCACACCTTCGGCTGGATTGGCACCGGGAAAATGGGTTACCCCATGGCAGCGCGCCTGATCGCCGCCGGCGTCGACGTCACCGTCTATAACCGCACGGCGGCCAAGGCCGAACCACTGGGCGTCACCGTCGTTGGCGCGCCGTCCGACCTCGCCGATCGCGATATCGTCTACACCATCGTCACCGACGACACGGCGTTTCTCGAAACCGTTCTCGGCCCAAAGGGCGTTTTGTCCGGCGACACGGTGCCCAAGATGATACTCGATTCCTCGACCGTATCGCCGGAGGCCTCCGACAAAGTCCGCGCCGCCGCGAAAGCCAAGGGCGTCGATTTTCTCGCCGTACCGATCAGCGGTAACGGTCACGCGGTCAAAGCCGGCAAGGCAACATTTGGGGTGTCGGGTTCGCGCGAGTCCTACGATCTTGTCGAACCCTATCTGGCGCAAATCGGCGCCGCGGTCACCTATCTGGGTGAAGGCGATCTCGCCCGCCTGGCCAAGCTGGCTCACAATGTGATGCTTGGCGTGGTGGCGCAATGTTTGGCCGAGATCACCGTGTTCGCCGAACGCGGCGGCGTCGAACGCCATGCCTTTCTCAACTATCTGAACAAGAGCGCCATGGGATCGGTTTTCACCGCCTATAAAACGCCAGCCTTCGTGAACCTGGATTATACCGCCACGCACACCGCGGTGATGTTGCGCAAGGACATGGAATTAGCGCTGACGGCGGCGCGAAAAATGGAAGTACCGATGCCCATCTCCAACCACACCCGCGATATCATCCAGACCCTGATCGGCATGGGTCACGCGGATTCCGATTTCGCCGCGCTGCTCGAAATCCAGGCCAAGGCGTCGGGCTACGAGATCCAGCCGGAGAATGTCGAAGTCTCCGATGGCCTGCAGGAGGCTGCCGAGTAACGGCAGGGACAAAACATATGAGCGAGAGCACCCCACTTCGGCCCAACTCGCCCGAGGGCCGCGATGTCGCGTCGGTCATCCATCCGCTGACCAATTTGAAGACGCATTTGGAAAAAGGCCCGGTCGTCGTCACCGAAGGCGACGGCGTCTGGGTCACCGACATTCATGGCAAATCATATATTGAAGGTATGGCCGGGCTTTGGTGCATATCTTTAGGATATGGGCAGGAACGCTTGGTCGAAGCGGCGGCCGACCAGATGCGCCGCCTGCCCTACTACCATCTGACCAACCATAAGAGCCATTCGCCAGTGATCGATCTGGCGGAGAAACTGCTCGAGATCGCGCCGGTGCCGATGTCGAAAATCTGGTTCGCCAATTCCGGGTCGGAGGGCAATGACAGCGCGGCGCGCATCGTCTGGTACTACTGGAGCGCGATGGGCCAACCCGAGCGGCGCAAGATCATTTCCCACCGCCAGGCCTATCACGGCAACACCATCGCTTCGGCCAGCCTGTCGGGCATGCATTATAATCACGCCTCGTTCGGGCTGCCGCTCGACGGTTTTCTGCATGTCACGCCGCCGCACCATTACCGCTTCGCCCAACCCGGTGAGAGCGAAGACGATTTCGCCACCCGTCTGGCGGACGAGCTTGACGCGCTGATCCAGGCGGAAGGGCCGGAGACCGTCGGCGCCTTTTTCACGGAACCGATCATGGGCTCGGGCGGGGTCATCGTGCCGCCACCGACCTATTTCGAAAAAGTTCAAGCGGTGCTGGCCAAATACGAGATTTTACTGGTCGCCGACGAAGTGATCACCGGCTTCGCGCGCACCGGCAATATGTTCGGCACCACCACCATGGGGCTCACGCCCGATATGATCGTCTGCGCCAAAGGCCTGTCGAGCGCTTATATTCCGATCTCCGCACTGATGGTGAACGCGCGGGTATTCGACGCCATCGCCGCGGAAAGCGACCGGGTCGGCATCTTCGGGCTCAGCTTCACCTATTCCGGCCACCCGGTGTCGGCCGCGGTCGCCCGCGAGGCGCTCGCCATCTACGAGGACGAGGATATCGTCGGCCATGTGCGGCGCATGACCCCGCATTTCCAGGGCGGCTTGCGCGAACTGCTCGACCACCCGCTGGTCGGCGAAGTGCGCGGCGAAGGGCTGGTCGCCGGGGTCGAGCTGGTGCGCGACAAGGCGACCCACGCGCCGTTCGATTCAGACCTCGGCATTGGGCCGTTCTGCAATCAGCGGGCCGAAGACCATGGGCTGATCGTGCGCGCCATCGGCGATACGATCTCGTTCTGCCCGCCGTTGATTATCAACCAGGAAGAGATCGAGGAAATGATCGCCCGGTTCCGCCTGGCGCTCGACGACACCTGGGAGAAGGTGCGCGGCGAGGGTTTGATCGCCGCAGAATAAGTGCCCACAACATAGGGGGAGATATGACCAGCAACCTGATGGCCATGACCGCGGTCGAACTAGCCCAATTGTTCGAAGAAGGCGATGCCTCGCCGCTTGAAGCCGCGCAAGCCGCGCTCGATCAGATCGAGCGTCATAACGACACGCTGAATTGCATTTGTCTGGTCGACCCCGCAACAACCCTTGATATGGCGGAGGCAGCCGAGGCCCGGTGGCAGAAGGGCGAGCCCAACAGTCCGATCGACGGCGTGCCGGTGACCATCAAGGACCTTACCCTGACCAAAGGCTGGCCGACCCTGCGCGGCTCGAAGACCACCGATCCGGCGGGACCGTGGGACGAGGACGCACCAGCGACCGCGCGGCTACGCGAAGCCGGCGCCGTTCTAGTCGGCAAGACCACCACCCCGGAATTCGGCTGGAAGGGGGTCACCGACAATCCGCTGACCGGGATCACCCGCAATGCCTGGAACCCGGAACGCACGCCGGGCGGCTCGAGTGGCGGCGCGGCGGCGGCCGCCGGCGCCTTTATGGGACCATTGCACCAGGGCTCGGACGCGGCCGGCTCGATCCGCATCCCGGCCGCCTTCAGCGGCGTCTTCGGCCACAAGCCGACCTTCGGCGTGGTGCCCAACTATCCCCTGCCCGGCCATATCGGCAGCCTGGCCAATATGGGCCCGCTGACCCGCACGGTGAACGATGCGGTGGTGATGCTCAACGTTCTGGCGCAGCCCGATTTCCGCGACTTCATGTCGCCACCCGTGCAAGGCCGGAATTATTTGGACGGGCTGGAAGACGGTGTCGCGGGCTTGCGCATCGCCTACAGCCCAACTCTCGGCGGCCACGCCTGGGCCGACGACGATGTCGCCACAGCGGTCGCAACGGCGGCGAAAGTCTTCGAAGAGCTCGGCGCCACGGTCGAGCAAGTCGATCCCGATATCCCCGACTGCCGGCCGATCATCGAGACCATGTGGTTTGCCGCCGACGCTTTCATCGTCGACCAAATGCCACCGGATAAGGTCAAACTGATGGACCCCGGCCTGGTTGCCGTCGCCGAACAGGGCGCCGGCATGTCGGTGCAGGATTTGATCGGCGCCCACGCGGCGCGCATCGATTTGGGCGTGCGCATGGCGCGCTTCCACCAGGATTACGATCTGCTGCTCACACCGCAAATGCCACTCGAGGCCATCGAGGCCGGTAAGAACTTCCCCGACGACCGCGATATGGGCGAATGGGTCGACTGGTCCCCCTTCACCTATCCGTTCAATCTGACCATGCAGCCGGCCGCCTCGGTGCCCTGCGGTTTCGGCGACGAAGGCCTGCCGGTGGCTTTCCAAATGGTCGGCCGGCGTTACGACGACCCGACGGTCCTGCGCGCCGCCCGCGCCTACGAAAAGGCCCATCCGTTCAAAATGCCGGAGGGCTATGTTTAGGAGTGAAGTCCGAGGTTATTCCCGGCGCCCCACCGCGGCCCTCTTCCATCAAGGCAGGGCTATCGCATGTGGCGGTGGGTGGAATTCCGCCTCCTTCGAGACACTCGCTGCGCGAGCCCTCAGGATGAGGAATTCTGTTAGATATGCGCAAAGCCTCATCCTGAGGAGCCGCCCGAAGGGCGGCGTCTCGAAGGGCGAGGCTGTCATAGCCGATTCCCCTGAAGCGAGGGGAGGATTTATGTGGGGGTGATATGTTGAGGCATATTATGCGTCACCGATTGCTCGCAACTATTGCCATTACCGCCGCGCTCCTGCTCTGGCCGGGCGGCGGCGCGTTCGCCGCCGAGGAAGTTTTTCGCGACGACCGGTTCATCATTATCGATGAAGGCGACCACGGCGCGGCGCGCATCGCCTATGTGCGCGACGAGCTGTATCGCGGTATCGAGGCGCTCGATCATTTGGGGGTCGATATCGACGACGCGCCCTATCCGATCACCGTGCGCGCCCGGCCGGGGCGCGGGCTATCCCATATCAACCGCCGGGGCGAAATCGTTCTGTACCGGTTGCGCCAAGACCGCGCGCCGATCCTGCACGAGCTTACCCATGTGGTGGCCGGCTATGACCGGTCAAAGGGCCATTGGAGCCAGGAGGGCTTCGCGTCCTTCGTGCAGGATTCCTTTGGCGGCAACAACGCCTATCCGACCTATAAGCAACCGGAGGATTTAGCCCGGATCATTTTCTCGAAGGACGAAATGCTGCCGATGGCCGACGTGATGGCCGACCGCAACCGGCAGAAATATTTCGGCAAACAGGATGCCTGGCGGCGCTGGCAGGCCTATGCGCAATCGTCGGCCTTCGTCGGCTATCTAATCGGCAAATACGGCACGACGCCGTTCCACGCCATCTATAATCGCGCGGTCGAGGACATGGATTTCGACGACGCTTTCGGACAGCCCAAAGACAAGCTCATCGCCGACTGGATCGAGACTTTGTTTGGCCAATCCGAGCCGTCCGCAGAGGGTCAGCGGATCTATCAATTACTAAATAAAAACCTCAAATAGAGGTCATAAATCCTTGTAATTGAATAGTTATGTCAGGAAAGTTGGTCGCCAGTCTATCCACCGCATAGCCTGCTCCAATTGTCCCGACAGGCGAAACAATGTGGCTTCGTCGGCGTAACGGCCGACCGCTTGGACCGACACCGGAAAGCCGCTTGCCGTGGCGCCGACCGGCCCCTGAACACTTCTGGACCTAGTATCGGGCATATTTCGGAGCCGCCTACTGGTCTCCCATTTTTGGTGATGGAGCGAGTCCGTTAATAACTTTAACGGTAGCTTTATTTTCTGAGCTTACGTTTTCAGCTAGTTCGATGCCCATGTCGAACCAATAATTGCTCGAAACATAGACTAGCGAATATTTTCCCTAAACGATCCATGACAACACAGCGATGGATATTCTAAGCGAAAACAAGCGTCAAAGCGGACAGGACTGGAGAAAATTTGCCCTGCAGTATCTGATGGTTTGCGCTTTGTTGGCCAGTTTGGCCGCTTTCGGATTCTACTCCCTTGCGATCGACCAATACAAAGAGAACCGCTTAGCAGAAAAAGCGACAGTTTTGTCTTTGGTCGATGCCTTCTTTTCAACCTATGCCGATGCCAGAAGTAAGGCTTCCCAAACAGACTTGCCCGTACCGGCGACGTTTCGCGCCCACGCCCTGGAGTCCTTTAACAGAGTCCGAGTGGACGACGAAGCGATTAGGGTCGCAATGGTGGGCTTTCCCGGACGCGAAATTCGCACAGCTGCACAAGATGAAAATATGCGCGTGACCATGCGCGCATTTGCCGATCAGAACATGCGAGACCCTGTCGTCTCCCTAATTCAATTGAATGGCGAACCGGTCTTACGCACAATCCGTCCGTCGATCGCAAAAAGCAAAAGCTGCGTTACGTGTCACAATAAATATGCTCCACCAGGGGGACAGTGGAGTTTGGGTGAGGTCATGGGTGCATTTGTGATTGATGCCCCGGCCGGGGTGGCCTTACGCAGTTTCCTGATCCAAAGCATCGGTATTGGGTTAGTTGCGTTCTTGTTGACGTCGGGCCTTTCAACCTTTGCCTATTTCTTTCAGGCTCGTCGATCGGAAGCCGCTTTTCAGGCTCGTCGATCGGAGGCTGCGGAATCCGCCAATCAAGCGAAATCGTCGTTTTTGGCGAATATGAGCCACGAATTGCGCACGCCGCTCAACGCGATCATCGGCTACAGCGAAATGTTGTTGGAAGATGCCCGCGACGAAGAGGCGGAGGAACGGGCGTCTGATCTGCAGAAGGTGCGAGGTTCGGGACGTCACCTGCTCGGCCTGATCAACGATATCCTCGACATTTCCAAAATCGAAGCAGGTAAGATTGAACTGAACATCAACCCCATCGATTTGGCGAACGCCTTGTCAGACGTCGAAAGCACCACCGCGCCGCTGATGGAGACCAACGGCAACCGTTTCAAGATGGTCGTTCCCGAGAGCATTGGCCGCTTAGAGAGCGACGACCAACGGCTCCGCCAGATCTTGCTCAACCTGTTGAGCAACGCCGCCAAGTTTACCAAGAACGGCGACATCAGCTTAACCGTCGAGCGAAACGGTGACGGCTGGATCCGTTTCGCCGTGCGCGATACGGGTATCGGTATGACTGCCGAGCAGACGGAACGGTTGTTTCAGCCGTTTGTGCAAGCGGATAGCGCGATTACACAGCACTATGGCGGAACCGGGCTCGGCCTGTCTATTAGCCAACGCTTTGTTGAGATGATGGGCGGACGTATCGATATCGAAAGCGAACCCGGCGAAGGATCCTGTTTCACCGTTTGGCTGCCCGATATTGAACCGACAATTCAAAACAGCGCCGACCAGGGCGATGGACCGCTCATCCTGGTTATCGAAGATACGCTGTCGGATAGCGCGCTGTTGGAGCGTCTTCTTATCAATCTCGGCTATCGGGTCGAGGTCGCACAAGATGGAAAGCAGGGGTTGGTACGGGCACAGGAAACGTATCCGGCGGCGATTATCCTGGACATCGAACTACCCGGCGTGGATGGCTATCAAGTACTGAAGACGATTAAAGACGACAGAACATTGAAGCAGATCCCCGTGATCGTCGTCACCGCGCACGATGTGCGCCAAATCGCGATGAACCTTGGGGCAAGCTATTTCTTGGCCAAGCCATTCAATCGATATGCCATCAAAGAAGCGCTCTCAGAGTGCGGTGCGATCGAAAACCGCTCCGAACCAGCCGTCGCCTAATTGACAATAATCGGGACTTGCGCATTCCGATCTGCAGGCCCGGAATTAACTGCCAGGTTATCGCCAGCATCTCACCGGCGGCGTCTACAGCGGTAGATGTCTCGCTAAATAGCTTGGGAAATACATTAAACAATATTTTTGAACTTCTGTTTTTTCTAACTAATCAAGGTTCGTTGGCTGGCGGTCTATCCACCGCATGGCCTGCTCCAATTGTCCCGACAAGCGAAACAAGGTGGCTTCGTCGGCGTAGCGGCCGACTGCCTGGACTGACACGGGAAAGCCACTTGCCGTGGCGCCGACCGGCAGGCTGATCGCCGGTTGTCCGGTTTGATTGAACCACACGGTGAAGGGCGAGAACGCCGCCACCCGATCCCAATATTCATCGGCATCGTCGAGCATCATATCGATCCAGCCGAGCTTTGGCGGCAGATGGCCGAGGCCGGGTGTCAGCAGCACATCGAAGTCTCGATGGAAAGCCGCCATGCGTCGGCCCTGCGCGTGCATGCGCGCCTGGGTCATGAATACGTCATGGCCGAACACCGTCTCGCCCTTCGCAGCCGTCGCCGCGACCACGCGCTCGACCTCGCCGTCTTGCGGCAGGCGGCCCTTGGTGGGGTGCGAGCGGATGATCTGGGCCGCGTTCGCCGCCATCAAGGTTCGAAATATCTCCTGGGACTCCTCGTTCGATATCGGCGGATCGGCTTCTTCGATCCGATGGCCGAGCCCGTCCAGAACCGCCACGGTCTGGTCGAGAACCCGGCGATGGTCGTCGTCAGTGACCGCGCCGGTCGCCCCGCCATAGGTAAAGGCGATGCGCAACTGGCCAGGGTCAGTGTTGACCTCTTCAAGAAAAGGCCGCGCCGGCGGCGGCGCGAAATAGGGATCGCCCTCGGCCGGCGCGCCGGTCGCATCGAGGATCGCGGCATGGTCGCGCACCGTGCGCGAGACCGTATGTTCGGCGACGGTGCCGCCGATGCGCTCGCCAAGAGCCGGGGCGAAGCTGTTGCGCCCGCGCGTCGGTTTCATGCCGACCAGCCCGCAGCACGAGGCCGGCACCCGGATCGAGCCGAAGCCGTCGCTGGCATGCGCCGCCGGCACGATGCGCGCGGCCACCGCCGACGCCGCGCCGCCGCTCGATCCGCCCGGGGTTAGCTCTAGGTCCCAGGGGTTCTTGGTCGGTCCGTAGAATTGCGGTTCGCAGGTGATCGACATGCCGAATTCGCAGGTGTTGGTCTTACCGAAGATCGCCAGACCAGCGGCCTTTAGGCGGATCACCGTTTCGCTGTCAGCGTCGGGCACCACATCGGCCATGAAGCGGCTGCCGCCGGTGGTGGGGAAACCCGCGATCGCCGCGCCCAGATCTTTGATCAAATAGGGCGCGCCTTTGAGCGGCCCGTCGGGCAAGCCATCGGCGATGGCCTGGCGGCCGAAATCATAGAGTTCCATGACAATGGCGTTGAGCGCCGGGTTACGGGCTTCGGCCCGGCTGATCGCCGCCTCCAACACCTCTTCGGCCGCAATCTCCTTGCGCCGCACCAAGTCGGCCAGACCGACCGCGTCATAGTTTTCATACTCTTCGAATACACTCACTCGTCTTCTCCCCGCCATTGCTTGCCGGGCGCGCCTTGCGCCCCGTTGCCGAATTCGTCACTGTCACGGCGATCGCATTATCCCCTAATTTCGCGCGGCCAGGAACGCCCAGAAATCCCAGGAATTCCATGTCACGCACAAGCCCGTTGACCGGTATCGTTCTGGCTGGCGCCGCCGCCATCGCCTTTGCCGCCAATACCGCCGCGTCCCCAATCGCGGTCGATGGCGGTAGCACGGTGTTAAGCTATTTGGCGCTGCGTTCGGCGGTCGCCGTCCTGTTGGTGCTAGCGTTACTGTTGCTATCGCAAAGGTCACTACGATTGGCGCCCCGGCGACGCTGGGCCGCCTTCGGGGTGGGTACCGTTATGGCCGCCTATTCGGTCGCGCTGCTCTCGGCGATCCAATACATACCCATCGCGCTCGCGGTGTTGATTTTCTACACCTTCCCCATTCTCACCACTTTGTACCTTTGGATACGCGGACAGGAACGGGCGACCTGGTTGGCGGGAACCGCGCTCGGGCTGGCTTTTGTGGGACTGGTGTTGGCGTTGGATTTGGGCGATCCATCGCTCGATTTGCGCGGAATCGGCTTGGCCGCCCTGGCCGCGCTGGGTATCACCACTGTCGTGCTGCTCAACAGCAGGCTAGTTGGCGCCGGCGATTCACGCCCGGTCACACTTCATATGTTGAGCGCGGCCACTCTGGTGTTCGTCGTCGTCACCGCCACGCTCGGCCAATTTGCTCTGCCCGAAACAACGCGGGGCTGGTGGGCGTTTTCCACCGAACCATTTTTCTATGCCTTCGCGATCATCACGCTGTTTATCGCCATGTCGATGCTAGGACCGATTCGCACCTCGATGACCATGAACCTGGAGCCGGTTTCGAGTATGGTGTTCGGGTTCGTTTTGCTAAGTCAGGCCCTGAGTGGCCTGCAAATATTGGGCGCCGCGCTGGTTATCCTCGCTGTGTTGGTCATCCAGCGGGCGAAAGGACAGACCCGCGCGCCGACCCGAGGAGAACCTACATGAACGATCTTACGCGACTATCCGCCGGCATTGCCGAGCAATTAAAGGCACGCGGCGACACCGTTGCCGTCGCTGAAACCTCTGCCGGCGGCCTGATTTCAGCCTCGCTGCTCGCGGTGCCCGGCGCCTCGGCGTATTTCTTGGGCGGCGGCGTGCTCTACACCCTCGATTCCCGGCGCATCCTGTTGCGGGTGCCCGATTCGGCGATGGTCGGCATCCGTTCCTCGAGCGAGCCCTATGCCGAGCTCCTCGCCACCACCATGCGCGAGCGCTTCGAAACGGTGTGGGGGGTGGCGGAAACCGGGGCGGCTGGCCCCACCGGCAACCGCTATGGCGACGATGCCGGGCACACCTGCATTGCCGTCTCCGGCCCGGTGAGCGCGGTGGAGACGCTGGAGACGGGCGCCAACGATCGCGCCGCGAACATGCAGGCTTTCACCGACGCCGCGCTGGCACTATTCGCCAAATGTTTGGCCGAGGCCGGGTGACAAAATCACACGCGTAAGCGGGTTGGCTTACGTGGCGGGAATGGTAATATAGGACGTCATACCTAGTGCGAGCGGGCTGGCATTCGTTGGGGGGTAATCCATCTACACAACGCCACTGACCGTACGTGAATTTGTAATTACTGAGAATCTCGGGAAGGGGACGAACTCATGGACATGAAAATTATCCTGGCCGCTGGGGCTATGGTTGCGCTGGCCGGCTGTGTTGGCGGCGAACTAAGCAAGGCTGAAAAAGTGAATGCGCAGGGCAGCGATTTCAACAATGCTTTGTCGGGCGGTTATTTGCGCCTGGCGCGCGCCGAGCAGAAAGAGAACGATTACAAAGACGCTGACTATTTCGCGGCGCGCGCGATCTCCAGCGCCAATGGCGACGCAGTGCCGCTGCCCGAAGTAACCGACCGTAATCTTCCCCAGTCGGAACAGATTTACGTCTTAGGACTGCGAAACGAACTTGCTGAAGTATTCGACGGCGGCGCCCGTGCCAAAGCGCCCCAATTGTCAGCGTCGGCGCAGCTCGCTTACGAATGCTGGATCCAGGAACTCGAGGAAAACATTCAGCAGGATGAAATCGCGGCCTGCCGCGACCAGCTGGACGGTCTGATCCCGGCCCTTCGCAACGCCATCACCGATGAAGTTGCCGCGGCGCCCGCGCCGGCGAAGCCAAAACCCAAGCGCGTCAAGGGCAAGCTGTTTAAGATTTTGTTCCCGACTGGCGGCACCAAGCTCAACGCCGACGCCAACAAGGCAGTCGATGAAGCCGCCGCCCATGTCAGCGAATTTAAATCACCGCGCGTCGTGGTCTCCGGCTACACCGACACCGAAGGCAGCGCTAGTTCTAACCAAGCGTTGTCTGAAAGACGCGCCCGTGTGGTCGCCGCCGCGATGCGGATCCGCGGCATTGCCAACGATCTCATGAAAGTGCAGGGCTTCGGCGAACAGTTCCCCGACGTCCGCACCGCTGACAGCGTCGCGGAACCGAAAAACCGCCGCGTCGAGTTGAACGTCGGCGGCCGGTAACGGCTGCGCCATAGCGCACCGTTCGCATATTCGCGAAGAATTAACGGCGCCGGTTAATCCGGCGCCGTTTTCTTTCGTCCGACTTGTGGCCGAAGATATGCGCCATGGAACACGGCACCGATAGAATACTCACCACCCACACCGGCAGCCTACCGCGCTTACGCCCAGCCGCGGCAAAGCATCGGTACATCGACGTTCGCGTTTAGTTAGGGATTAACTTCGCCCAGGTTGGCTTCACAAGCGGTCTATGTGTCGAGGAGGCGCCGAACCGTGGTTGCCAGAGTTTCGCGCCTGTAGGGCTTCTGCAAGAGTTCCACATCCGCGTCGGCCGCAATATTCTCGAAGATTTCATCTTCCATATAGCCCGATGTGAAAAGCGTTTTGATCTGCGGAAATTGCCGCCGAACTTCTTCGGCGATCTGCTGACCATTCAATCCGCCGGGTAACACCACATCCGTTAGCAGTAAATCCAAATGCGAAACTTCGGCGCATCGGGAGAGGGCAGCCCGGCCGTCCTGGGCCTCTATGGTCGAGTATCCGAGGAACTCCAGCGCCGCCAGAACGGACTCTCTGACATCGGGATCGTCTTCGACCACAAGGATCGTTTCGTCACCCGTCGGCTGAGCACCGGGGTGCGGTTTCGACACCGTCGGTGCCGTCGCGATATGCTCGGCCGCTTTAGGCAGATATAGCTTGATCGTCGTGCCAGCGCCCAACGCGCTTTGGACGTCAAGATGACCGGCGGACTGCTTGGTAAAGCCGTAGACCATACTTAGACCCAGGCCACTGCCTTTGCCGATGTCCTTGGTTGTAAAGAAAGGCTCAAAGGCGCGCGCCTGGACTTCCGGCGCCATTCCGGTACCGGTGTCGCTCACGGTGACCACGACATATTGGCCTAGCGTCACACCTGAATGCGGAACACTACTGGACCCGTCAAAATGCTTATTCGCGGTCTCAATGGTGAGCGTCCCGCCTTGCGGCAGAGCATCACGTGCATTGATCGCCAGATTAACAATCGCGTTCTCCAGCTGCACCGGATCGACCATGGCAGGCCATAACGTGTCCGCCAGAACAGCTTCAATTTCTATTTTCTCGCCGAGGGGCCGCCCGATCAGATCGATCACTTGCGTAACCAGCACATTCACGTCCGTCGCTTCTGGTTTCAGGGACTGTGTGCGCGAATAAGCGAGCAGACGTTGCGTTAAATCAGCGCCGCGGCCGCCGGCTTGGGCCGCCGTATCCACTAATTTTCGAACCGTTGGATTCTCTTCGATGTAATCGCGCATGAGATCCAAATTGCTCAGTATGACGGTAAGGATGTTGTTGAAATCATGAGCGATGCCGCCGGTTAGCTGGCCCACCGCCTCCATCTTCTGGGCTTGCTGCAACTGCTGTTCAGACTTCCGCGATTCCGCAAGGGCGGCCTCCGCGCGGCGTTCGGCTTCGATCCGCTCGGTGATCTCTCCTTGTAGGGCCGCATTTTGGCGGCGCAATTCACCGCTTTGGGCGGCTGTCTTGCGTTGCAAAAACGCATTCCATCCCAAAAACAGTAGAAGGATCAGGCTACCGCCGATCGCCGACTGCCAGATCAATGTAAAATCGCGCGGCGCGCTGACCGGAACACCGATCCACTTACCCTCGATCGCCGCACGCTGTTCCGCGGGGATCGCCGCAAGCGCTTTGCCCAATATCGAGGCAAATATCGGCACCGACCGCTGCGAGGCCATGGCAACTTCGATCCGCTGGGGCGCCTGCCCCGCCACGACGATGTTCCTATGGCCTTGGCGACGTATGAAGTGGCTGGTGACCAGGATGCTGCCGACATAGGCATAGACCTCACCGCTCTGTAGTTTATCGAGCGCTGCCGGAACATCGGCGACCTCTACATTTTCGAAGTTCCACGGACCGTCACTGAGAAACTCGGTGAGCGCGTGCCCCCGCACGACCGCCACCTTCCTGTTCGCCAACCCCTCGATACCATCGACATAGGCAACATCGTCACGCGTAAAGATCACCGCCGGCAGCGACAGATAGGGCTTCGTGAATATGGCGAATTCTACCCGCTGCTCGCTCGACGCGGCGGCGGGAAACATATCGAATTCGCCCGACTTCATGCTGCTAACAGTCGCGGACCTGTCGATAGGCTGACCGACGTCGAAACGAACATCGAGCATGGCAGATAGGATTTCGAGATACTCGGAAACCAGGCCCTGATAGCGCCCCTCATCGTCGAAAAACTCGACCGGCGGCCAGGACCGGCTGCCCGCCACCTTGATTACCGGATGCGCGTCCAGCCATTCGCGCTCCGTCTTGGTCAATCGCAGGCTTCGCCCACTTCGACTGGTATCCGGCGGCACCCAATTGGCAAGTAAGGCGCGCCGTTCGGCCAAGCTTATGCTGTCCAAAGCTTTCTGGAGAATATCGCGCAAGATCGGCCAGTCTTTGCGCACGCCGATAGCATTGATCGAGGCGGTCTCCTCGATCTTGCCATGCTCGATAACATTATCGATGAGCTCATTTCGAATGATGTGATTGGCCACCGCGCGGTTTCCAATATAGGCCGTAACCTCACCTTTCGACACCGCACCCAGAGCATCGCTGGTAGTGCCGTACTCACGCACCTGGATATCCGGATATTTCGTTCTCAGTACATTGAGAATGAAAAAACCGGTCTCGACACCAACGGTCTGGCCAGCCAATTCATCCAATTCGCTAACATACTCCGCGTCCCTCATGGCGAAGATGACATGGGGCACATTCACGTAGGGGGTCGTGAAATTAAAATACGGATCGCGGGCCGGCAGCGGCGTGATATCCATCAGCGCGTCGAGACGCTGTTCCTGAACCTGCCTGAATCCGGTGAGCCAGGGTGCGGGAACGACGCGCAAGGCGCCGTTCAGACGCGTATTCAACAATTCCACAAATTCGACGCCGATCCCCCTTGGCGTTCCGGTGCTGTCGACAAAGTCCATCGGTGGCCAGGCATTGTTGATGCCGATGCTAATGTCGCGATGCTCGGCCAACCAGGTAGCCTCGGCGGCCGTTAAGTCGAAGCTCGGCGCCTGTTTGGCCGGCGCTGGGGCCTCAGACACGATGGGGACCCAACGTGAGAAGATTTCATTCTTTTCCCGCAGCGCCATTCGGGCCAGCGCTTTGTCAAGGATGGTCGCCAATTCCGGCCAGTCTTTGCGCACCGCAAAGCGTTGGCCGTTCGACAGTAGGTCAATACGAGCGGCGGCTCTAAGGTTCGTCAGACCGTGTTCGCGCGCGAGATAGGCGTTGATGCCCAGAACCCCGACATAGGCATCGGCCCGGCCGATGGCGACCGCTTGCAAACCCTCAAGGGGCGTCGTGACGAAATGCGGCGTAATCCCGGGATGCTCGCTCAGCACCCGCGATGATGCGGAGTACCCCTCGACAAGCGCCACCGTGAGCCCATTAAGGTCATTGGCGGTGCTGACCCGTTCTTCGTCACTGCGCACCATGACCGCCAGAGGTGTGGGCAAATAAATCTGCGTGAAGTCGAGAAATTCGGTGCGCTCGGGCGTGCGGACCGCCGTGGCGATAACATCGAGTGTGCGCTTACGGCTACCGTCGATGATCTCCGGCCAGGTGAGCTCGGGAACCAGTTCGAACGTCAGGCCAGTGACCTCGCCAATACGGTGGAGGAAATCAGGCGCGACACCGATAAAGTTTCTCGCTGAATCGAGAAAACTGTAGGGCGCGTAATCGCCATCGACCCCGACCCGGATTCGCGGGTGCGCGGCAATCCAGGCTTTCTCATCCGGCGTTAAAGGTAGAAATTCGGGGGCGTTTCGTTCTGACTCGCTGCCAATATCGGGACGGGAAGCAGTGCCCTTTGCATCGGTTTCCGCCGGTCCCGACGTTTGTGCAACGGTCAACGGAGCGGATAACACGGTAGATAATACCGCCAGTATCAAACCAACGGAAAACGGCTTTAAGCCTAGCATTTCCTTCGTCTTATTACTTCGGTTCGCGCCTATCTATTGTAGTATTATTGACTTCGTCGCCCCGGTCAAATTACCGCGGGACCGAATTCGAACAAAATCAAATCGAATGGCCGTTTGTGGGGGTATCTAGGCCCGTGGTTTAGCCGGAGCCCCGGGCGAGAAAATCGGACAAGAGTACCGCGCATTGTTCGGCGTGGCTGGTGATCAGGAAATGGCTGGCGCCGTCGACCACTGACATATGCACATCGGGCAAACTGGCCGCCAACCCGTCGGTGATTTCCACCATGGCTTCATTCGCCAAGCCGCCGCGCACCAACAACACCGGTATGTTCAACCCGGCGTAATCGGCCAGGGTCGCCTCAAAAGCGAAGGCGGTGCGCCAGTCGAGCACATTGGCAAAGGTGGTCGCCCGGCAATAATCTTGCACCGCGTCAGGCATGGCGGCGAACGACCCCGCCCCGCCCCAGAAATCGATGATGCGTCCGGCGGCGTCGCGCTCGCCGCCGTCATAGGCGGCCTCGAAGGCGCGGCTCATCTCCTGGGTCGCCCGGAAAATATCCGCGCGGCCGCGTTCGCGGATCAGCGCCACCGGGTTGGCTTCAAACGTGGCGATGCTCAACAGCTCGATATTGCCCGCCAGCGCCGCCGCCAAGGCGACAGTGCCGCCGAAGGAATGGCCGACCAGATGCACCGGCGCACCGACGTGTCGGACCACGGCTTCCACAACGCGCACCTCGTGCGCCATGTCCAAATCGCCCAGACTGCGGGTCTCGTCGGTGCCGCCATAGCCGCAGATGCTAGTGGCGATGAATCGGTAGTCCTGTGGCAGGCGTTTTTGCATGCCGCTCCACGCCGCCGGCGTGCTGAACGAGCCCGGCACGAACAGCACCGCCGGCCCGTCGCCGGTTTCCTGGTAATCGATATTATGGCCGTCGACGGTCACCATGATGGGCGTAATCTCTGCCACGCACCGCCTTTGTTCAAGGTGCGATCACGCCATTTGCGGGCGAAAGACACCAAATCGCGCCGAATATTGCGTGCCGCGGTGGTGGTGCGGGCGGCCGGACTCAGATTCCGGCAAGGGCCGAAGCCCGAGAGATTTTAAGTCCTTTTCGTACATATACAAGTAGTTGATATATTTGAATTTATTTAGTGGCACCGAAATTTTGTGTAAGTTTTTGTGTAAGTTCTGCCTCGTTGCGGGGCTATCAATTCATCTAAAACGTCCGGTATTCACCGGTCACCTCAACCGATCGATGCAACACAAGCGTTAAATCGTTCTGCTGGGGATTCAAACCCCAACGTTTTGCGTGGTCGTTCGTTGAGTTGCCGCGCCACTTTATTCAGATGCGCTTGGCTGT
>WLWI01000395.1_pt1 | contig 42879 bp, 31 predicted proteins | sample 6701501 | NCBI WGS metagenome assembly WLWI01 (sample SAMN12718690, study PRJNA515312) | sponge metagenome | isolation source: marine sponge | host: Mycale hentscheli | place: New Zealand: South Island, Marlborough, Capsize Point | collected 2014-11-01 | reverse complement strand
CCTGTGCCGTTTCGATATAGGTAACTTTCTCGGCTTCACTCAGTCCCATGGGCGATTCTCCTGGTTGGGGGAACCCAAGATAACCCAACCGCCCCTATGGAACGACTTTTTTATTGGAAACGCCTTAAGTCGGCTTGGTGTCCAATTTCATATATTTGCTCTATACCCTGAAAGTACGGCGTTACTCAACTACATTTACAGAAAGGAACACAATGGGCAATCTGCTAAGGGGAATCTTGTGCATCGGCCTGTTTTCCGTTTCGTCGGCCACGGCCCAGGACGCCCTCCTCGGTCGCTGGGCCATGAACGACGACGGCGAGAGCCAGGTCCGTTTTCTCGCTGACGGCCTATTAGTCTACAACAGCTCTTTCACCACCAATTTCGACGATTTGGAAAGCCTTTACAACGAAGGTGAGGACGGCTTTGAATTTGATTTTGGCCAAGTCCTCCTTGAACTCTCTTTCCTCGGCGCCTGGTCTGCGGCAGGCGATCAGCTCACCCTGAGCGCCGAATTAGCCGAAGTAACCCTCAACGGGGAGTCACTGGAAGATTATCTCGACCAATTAGTCGCGGAAGTTGTCGAAGAAATCTCCGCCAGCCGCGATCTCGACGCCACTCAGACAGCCCTTCTGCAAGCCTTGGTCCAGGCCACCGCCCAGGACGCTATTAACGAATCTTTTGTCGAGCTGGAAGAGGAACTAGAAGAAGATACCGTCACCTATGCCGTTGCCGGCGATATCCTGAGCCTGACGGGCGACGACGGCACGGCCGAAATGTGGCAGCGCCTGGCCCCCTCCCAAGTACAATTGCTGGTCGAGGGCCGCGTTGGTTTCAATACCAGCCCCTCGCCGATGAGCCTGCAGGTGCGCAATGGCCGTACCGTCCGCTTTACCGTCTATACCTTCACCGAAGATGACGCCAGCGATCGGCAGGAAGTAGAGGATTATACTTGGGAAGTGCCCGAAGCACTGGGTACGGTGTTGGAACCGGGCCTGTTGGAAATGACCACGGCGGCGCCCGTTTCCGAGGATATTGTCTTCGCCGCCGAAGGGGTCAGCACCACCTTCCGGCTTATCACCCGCCCCAATTCAGTGGAGGCAGTGACCATTGAGCCGGCCGAAGTGGAAGTGAGTCCGGGCGAACAGGTTACTTTCAGCGCTAAAGCCTGGGACGAATTCGGCAACTCTATCACCGGCCGCAGCTTCCGTTGGGTTGCCGTCGGCGGCATTGGCGAAATTGCCCACCGCACCGGCCGCTTTACCGCCGGCGACAGCCCCAGCGACGGCTTTATTGTCGCCGTGGTGAGCCGCACCCTGGATTTTGGCGAAGCCGGCACTGCCGTGGAGGGTTCGGGCAAGGTGGTGGTGACCAACGGTCTCCCCGACGCAGTGGGGGTAAGCAACGGCCCCAATCCCTTTAACCCCGAGACCACGGTCCATTTTGACCTGCCCGAAGCCGGCGACGTGCACTTGAGCGTCTTCAACCTGGCCGGTCAGGAAATCCGCACCCTGGTTTCCGAAAACCGGACCGCCGGCTACTACCAGACGGTCTGGGATGGACGCGACCAGGCCGGGCGGCATATGGGCACGGGCACCTATTTATTGCGCCTGCAAGTGGGCAATAAAGTAGAATCGCGCAAAATAATGCTGCTGCGTTAAACCCCCTATCCCAACGAAAAACAAAGAGCCCTTGGATCTGATTGATCCAGGGGCTCTTTGTTTTTTATCCGATTAGTTGTCCGGGTAATTTTGCTGTTTCTCCGGGGAAAACCGCTCCTCCAGCCATTAGCGCCCTATATAGGATAGAAGAAAGCCAGCACAGGCGTGCGCCCGTGCCGCCGCCGGGCGCTCATGGGCAGCGCTTCGACCAGAAAGCGCTCGGTGCGACCGCGACCCAGATCGAGTAGCTCCTCGCCCTGAGCCGCCTTTTTGCTGCGCGAAGCCCGGTGGATGCAACTGCGACTGCCCAGGGGCAAATGCGAAGGCACGAAAAAACCGCCTTCCTTGAACCCCTGCGAAGGCACAGTATAGGAAACGCGCACCGAGCGCTGCGGGGCCACCTGCACATCGGGCAACAGATCCAGATCTTTGCGACGCCGCTTTTTCAGCGGGCCTTTGTATTCGAAGAAAGCCAGCGCGCAACTGCGCATATTCGATTCCATCATGCGCAGGCAGACCGCCTCCATCGAAGCCCCATAGCGGCGGCAGAGGAAGGCCACTTGGGCGGCGCCAAAACCCCGCTGCTCCAAATCGCACCGGAACAAATGCATGGGCATGAGAAATTCGGCCGCAGCAACATCGCACAGATATTCGAGCTGCCCCTCCGGCTCGAATAAGCGCGGCCGGCGGGCCCGCCGGTACAGGCTGTTGCGCTGATAATCGGGGAACAGGGTATGGGCGATCTCGTGGAAAATATTGAACCGAGTGCGCACCCGGGTGCGTTCAGGGCGGAACAAAATAGTCGGGGTGCCGTCCTGGACAAAGATCATGGCGTCCTCGAGCCCCTCCTTTTCCACCGGGACACAGCGGATCCCCAAAGCCTGGGCCACTAGAAAGGGATCGTAGGGCGGCGGCGCCCAATCCTCGTCGATGGCCTGCAACAGTTTTTCGGCCTCGGCCAGTTTCGCCCGTGCCAGCCCCTGCACCACCTCTTCTATGGGCCGCCCTGTGCCATCCTGCCGCGCCAGTTCAAGGATAGACTCGTTTTTGGTCGTATATCCTCTGATCTGGACCGCCTCAACCATCCTGCCCTCCAGTGATCTCATTCAACATGCCGTAGACCAGCGCCCATTGCTCCTTGGTGGTGGGCCGTCCACCGCGCAATTGGACAAAAGACAAAGATTTAATGTCTTCCGGGTCGAGAGGTCGACTCTGTACTTTGCGCTCGTTGATAAAAGCCCGCAGCCCTTCGTTGATTTCCGGCTCGATCAAATTGGGTGCTTCGCGATTAACTGCCTTGCCCATCAAATGGGCGATGGTGACATTGAGAGCTTCGGCAATTTTAAACAGGACCTCGGCCCCAGGCCGCTTGCTCTTGCCACTCTCGATCTCCCATAAAAACGCCTTGGAAACACCGGCCTGCTGCGCCAAATCGGGCAGCGTAATACCTCTTATTTGCCTGTATTTTTTTACATTAGATCCAATTTCCATAAGCTGCCTACTCCTTTCAATTGCCCCGCAGAGCAATTGCCTGTCGCTTGAAAGGGTCCATTTGGGCGGAGACCCGGTTAGGATGGGGGTTATTTTATTTGCCACAAATATATGTAAACTACATCCAATCGCAAACTATTATAGCCTGGGGTTCGCAAAAAAAAACCATTGCGTTCTACTATCTAAAAGCGTATGTTACGATTTATTGGTTCGCTAAAGCAAACCAATTTTAACACCCTATTCTATCGCCAACAAGGTGCCTGCCGTGGCCCCTGGCCTGGCCGCGCCCTTATTTTCCAGGAGAAACCCCCTCATGGAGAAGATTTCGCGCCAACGAGTCGAACGCGTCGCCCGTCTCTACCCCAATAACCAGGAGGCGAGCCGGGCCTTAGGGATTGCCGCCGGCAGCTTTGGCCGCATTTGTCGCCAATACGGCATTGAAACACCGCACGCCCGCAAGCATCGGCGCCCTGCCAGGGATTTGCGGACCGCTTCTTAAGGCACGGAATTAGTCAAAGTGCGGACCGAGACTCGCTCTTGGTCCGCACTTGACAATATGCACATATGTTCACTAACATTAAATCAATATAAAGCACTAAATCAAGCACTGATTTCCGACTATTTAACGCGTTGCTCTGCGAGACTTAGCGCAGCCATTCCCATCCAGCCGCCCCGCCAAAGGATATGCCATGCCCAACCAGCGCCAGGTTCAGGAGCGCTACCGCAAGGCCCTTGAGGCTCTAACCGAGAAACTCCAACAAGACCGCACCGTCCTGGCTGCCATCGTCTATGGTTCCTACTCCTACGATACTGTCTGGGAAAAATCCGATATCGATCTGTGGATCATTATGGTCGATGACCCCAAGGTCAGGCGCTACAAGGACCACTGTCTCACCGAGCACGGGGTTATCGTCCACGCCAATCTCGTTCCGCGCAAGCGCTTCCAGCTCAATATAGAAGGCTCGCGCCAAGGCGGCTGGCTGGACTTCACCTTCGCCCGCAGCACCCTCCTGTTCTCCAAGGACGAATCCATCGCCGCCTGGTACAAGGACGTCGAGCATATCGGTTCCCGCGACCGCGACTACCAATTGCTGGGCCGCTCGACCAATGTCCTGGCGACCCTGGCCAAAGCGCAAAAATGGTACAAAATCAGGAAGGATTACGACTACAGTTTTCTCTGGCTGCTCAATGTCGCCGACCAGTTGGCCAGCATCGAATGTATCCTCAACGGCCACGCCCCCGGCCGCGAAGTCATCCACCAAGCCCTGACTTTCAACCCCGACTTTTTCAACGCCATCTACACCGACCTCATCGCGCACAAGAAAAACGCCCGCACCATTGGCGCCGCCCTGGTCTGCATCGAAGAATACCTCGACGAGCATATGTGGGATTTCTACAAGCCCCTGCTCGACTATCTCGAGGAATCAGACGGCATGCGCACCGTTTCGGAAATGGAAGAACATTTCGCCCAATTCCAGATCTACGGCTTCGACTTTGCCTGTGAGTGGCTGGTCACCAAGGAAATCCTGCAAAAGATGTCGTCCCCAGTTAAACTCACCGAAAAGAGCCGCGTCGAGCTTCAGGAAGCGGCCTATTATTACGACGGCGACGGGGCCGACTGGGGCATTCAATAACACTATATTTTGATGTGCTGATGGCCGGATGTTTAGCGGTATTCTCCCGAAGCAACAGAAAAAACATCCGCACAACTTGGAGTCAATCTGGTATAACACCGCGTTCAATTCCCCGAGAACTCAAGGAGTTAGCTACCTTATGGCCGTGCGACAAACCATTGGCATCAAAGGTGCCCGCGAAAACAATCTGCAAAACGTCGACGTCGAAATTCCGCGCGACAAACTAGTGGTGGTCACCGGCATCAGCGGGTCGGGCAAATCCTCGCTGGCCTTCGAAACCGTATACGCCGAGGGGCAACGGCGCTTTATGGAATCGATGTCGACCTACGCCAAGCGTTTCATCGACCAGATGAAAAAACCCGACGTCGACTTTGTCCAGGGCCTGTCCCCGGTCATTTCCATCGAGCAGAAGACGACCTTCAACAACCCCCGCTCGACGGTGGGCACCATGACCGACCTGTACGAATACCTGCGCATGCTCTACAGCACTATCGGCCTGCCCCACTGCCCCTACTGCAAACAGGAGATCGGCTTCCGCACCCCCTACCAGATGACCGAGCACCTGCTCTCCCTGCCCCAGGGCGCCGAGGTCGAGGTCAGGGCCCCGGTCTTCAAAATCTACGGCGAGGACTTCGGCTACTTATTCGACGATATCCGCACCAAGGGCTATCGCCGCGTCCGCATTGAGGGCGAGCTGCGCGATTTGAGCGAGGATATCGAGCTGGACGAAGAGCTGGACTACCATATAGAGGCCGTCATCGATACCTTCGTCATCCGCCAAGGGCTGGACAAGCAGATCCAGGCCTCCCTCGAACACGGCCTGGTAGTGGGCGAGAGTTTCCTCAGCTTCCACCTCCTCAACCCCGAAACCACCAGCAAGAAAAAAGTCGCCGCCTTCTACCAGGGCTTTGGCTGTCCCGAGCACCGGCTCAGCATGGCCGAGCTGACCCAGGGCTATTTCACCTTCAACGAGCCCATCGGCGCCTGCGTCACCTGCTCGGGCCTGGGCACCTATCTCCAGGTCCACCCCGACCTGCTGGTGCCCGACCGGAGGCGCAGCATCGCCGGCGGCGCCTTTGTCCGCGAGGCCTTCAAATACGACCGCAATTCCTGGGGCGGCCGCATTATGTACAGCCTGGCCAAACACTACGACTTCAGCCTCGATACGCCCTTTGAGGAATTGCCCCAGCGCATCGTCGATATCCTGCTCTACGGCACCCACGGCGAGCGCTTTGCCATCGCCATTCCGGCCGGGGCCACCGAAGGCAAGCGCCACAAGGGCCGCAAGGTCTCCTTTGAAGGGGTCATCAACCAGATCGACCGCCGCTACCGCCGCTACCGCAAACAGGGCATCGCCCACTCGGGGATGGAGGACTACCTGCGCAAAGTCATGGTCGAATACGGCTGCCCCGACTGCAAAGGCACCCGCCTCAAGCCAACGCGCCTTTTGGTCACCATCGACGACCGCACTATCCACGAATTGGGACAAATGCATCTGGAGGAATTGCGCGACTTCCTCAAAGCCATGCCCATGCCGCCCAATAAAAAACTGGCCGGCAAGCAAATCGGCCGCGAGCTTATCACCCGCCTCGAGCTGCTCATGGGCATCGGCCTCGACTACCTCAACCTCAACCGGCCCTCCGGCACGCTGTCGGGCGGTGAAGCCCAACGCATACGCCTCTCCACCCAAATAGGCTCGGGCCTGATGGGCATGCTCTACGTCCTCGACGAGCCCAGTATTGGCCTGCACCCCAAAGACAACGTCAAAATGATCAAGACGCTGCGACGGCTGCGCGATATCGGCAATACCGTTATCGTCGTCGAGCACGACGAGGAGACTATCCGCGCCGCCGACCATATCATTGAGCTGGGGCCCGGCCCTGGCGTCCACGGCGGCCGCATCACCGCCGAGGGCACGATCGCCAAAATCCTCAAGAACAAAACCTCGCTCACCGGCCAGTTCTTAAGCGGCCGCCGGCGCATCGACCTGCCCGACCAGCGCCGTCCGCTCAACGGCCACAACCTGCACATCCGCGGCGCCCGGGCCAATAATCTCGACAATATCGACGTCAAGTTGCCCTTGGGCGCCTTCATCTGCATCACCGGGGCCTCCGGCTCGGGCAAGAGCACCCTGATCCACGAGATCCTCTATAAAAAGCTCTACGCCCTCTTCCACGACTCCCGCGTGCTATCGGGCGAACACGACGGCCTCGAAGGATTTGAGCAATTGAGCGACGTGGTCAATATCGACCAATCGCCCATCGGCCGCTCGCCGCGCTCCAACCCGGCCACCTATATTGGCTTTTACGACAATATTCGCAAACTCTTCGCCGCCACCCCGGGGGCAAAAAAACGCCGCTATACCGTCTCGCGCTTCAGCTTTAACGTCAAAGGCGGCCGTTGCGAGGAATGCGGCGGCGAAGGCCGGGTCACCACCAAGCTGCACCTGATGGCCGACGTCGAGGTGCAGTGCCCTACCTGCAAAGGGGCGCGCTACAACCAGGACACCCTGGAAATAACCTACAATGGCAAGAGTATCGCCGAAGTGCTTGCAATGACCATCGAGGAAGGGGTCGACTTCTTCCAGGACCAGCGCCTTATCGCCCACAAGCTGGGCGTGCTCAACGAGCTGGGTCTGGGCTACCTGCAAATAGGCCACCCGGCCCCCCTCCTCTCAGGCGGCGAGGCGCAACGGGTCAAGCTGGCCGACGAATTGGGCAAGATGAAACGCGGCAAGCACAATCTGTACCTGCTCGACGAGCCCACCACCGGCCTGCACCTGGCCGATATCCAGCGCCTGCTCGACAGCCTCAACCGCCTGGTCGACGCCGGCCATACCGTATTGGTCATCGAGCACCAGCTCGACGTCATTAAGACCGCCGATTATATCATTGACTTGGGCCCGGAAGGCGGCCACAACGGCGGCCAGATCATGGCCCAGGGCACACCCGAGGAAGTCGTTGAAGTCACCGATTCGCACACTGGGCAGTTTTTGAAGGAATACCTGGCGTAAAGCAGCCACAAGGTGGGAAGACAAAAGGCCGCGGCGTCGCTGCTTTTTTCTTGGTGAACCCTACCAAAAATCGTCAGAACTGATCGATAACCGTCAGCCCGGTGCCGGTAAAATTGTCCATATCGGTCAATTCTTCTAGCGAATCCTCCAGACTTACTGTTTTGCCAATCAGCTTTTCGGGAAATAACTTACCCGCCCGGATCATCGCCAACAGGTCCGGATATTTATGGGCCTGCATGCCGTGGGCGCCCAAAATTTCTAGCTCGTGGGCGATTATTTTGTCCATGGGCACGGCCGGGGTCCGCTGATCCCCCAGCATTAGGCCGATCTGTACGTGCTTGCCGCGCTTGCGCAAATTGGCAATCGAATTGGCGCAAGTAATAGGACTCCCCAACGCATCGATCGAGAGGTGCGCGCCGCCGTCGGTACCCGCCACGACCTCTTCGACGACTTCCTCCGATTGCGCGGCATTGACGGTTACGGCGGCGCCAAGCGAGCGGGCGAAAGCGAGTTTTTCGTCGCTAATATCCACGGCGACCACATTGGCGCCCAGGGCATTGGCGATCATTACGGCCGACAGCCCCACCCCGCCGCAGCCATGGACGGCGACCCACTGCCCTGCAGAGACCTGCCCTTGGTCTACTAGCGCGCGAAAAGACGTGGCGAAACGGCACCCCAGGCTGGCGGCGGTAATAAAGTCGATCTCGTCGGGCAACCGCACCAGATTGGCATCGGCGTAATCAATGGCGACGTATTCGGCGAATGAGCCCCAATGGGTAAAACCCGGCTGGAACTGGCGGTCGCAGACCTGGTGATTGCCCGAGATGCATTGGGGGCACTTGCCGCAGCCGCAGACAAAGGGCAGCGTCACCCGGTCGTCAATGCGCCAGCGGCTGCTATCCTTGCCCACGGCGGCGACGACGCCGGCCAGTTCGTGGCCGGGCACATTGGGTAGACGGATATCCGGATCGTGCCCCATCCAGCCGTGCCAATCGCTGCGGCACAGGCCGGTAGCCCTAACCTCGATAACGACACCGCCAGCGGTGGGCATTGGATCCGGCACCTGTTCAAGGGCCAACGGCCGGGCGAATTCTCTATAGACTGCGGCTCTCATCAAAAGCCCCCTGATTTCTCTGTTGCAAAACCCCGCTCTGGTAAGATCGAATAACTACTCTTGCTCAACCCCCCTCGACAATCCGCCGGAACCCTTCCGCATAGCTGGCCAATACCGCATTGGCGTCGTGGTCACTGCCCGGCTTGTGAATGACCTCAATGGAGAAATAGCCGGCAAAGCCAGCCCCGTGCAACAAACGCAACGGCTCGGCGTGATCAATGGCACCGCCGCCCAATTCGCCGGAGACCTGCATGCGCCCATCGACATAGTGCCCGTCGTGGGCATGGGTATGCAACGTATGCCGCCCCAACTGCTCGAAAGAAATAGCCGGATTTTCCATCATCCGCTGGGTATGCATAAAGTCCCATAATACCTGCAACCGCGGATGATCGACTTGTTCCACCACCGCCCGCACCGGGGCAGCGCAGCACCAGTCGTCGTGGGTCTCCATCAGCAGGGTGACGCCGCTATCCCCCGCCTTATCCAAGACCTGGCGATAGCCGTCGACCACATAGTCGACCACCAATGGCCATTCACGTCCCTTGTCGCGGGGCCCGCCAAAGGTGCGGATCAAGCCGCAGCCCAGATCGGCGGCCAGGTCGATATAGGCGCGCAAATCCTCAATATGCACGGCCCGCTCCGCCGCATCGGAAGCGGCCATGCGCACACCGGTAGCAATGCAGCAAATCTCTAGACCTTCATCGGCCAGACGCTGCCGCACCTGCTGGCGCTGACTCGTCGACAAATCAAGCTCGATACCGCTGGCGTGCCCCCATTCCACCCGCGGCTCCAAACCCTGGTAGCCGTGCCGTTTCATACCGTCGATGACCTGCCCCAGATCCCAATCCGGACAGACGCTGCTCATAGTCGCCAATTTTATCATTTCGTCGCCTCGCCTTCAACTTGATTAAACGCATTGCTCTTTACCTGCCACCGCCTTAATTTGCACCAATGCGGGACAAGCGACAAATGGCCTTATTGACCCCCAACGACAAAGCCCTCTTTAGCCGTTGACATCTGAACAAATGTATATCATATTTAATTGCGTTGTCCATTAAATTTTGGAGGAATCCTGCCCGTGAAAACCATTCGCTGGGGTATTATCGGCTGCGGCGACGTCACCGAAGTAAAAAGCGGCCCGGCCTTTAATCGCTGCACCGGCTCGCAACTGGTCGCCGTCATGCGCCGCACCCCAGACAAAGCCGCCGACTACGCCCGCCGCCACCAGGTGCCCGCTTGGTACGACGAGGCCGATGCCCTCCTTGCCGATCCACAGGTGGATGCCGTCTATATAGCCACCCCGCCCGACTCGCATGCCGACTATACCTGCCGGGCGGCGGCGGCGGGTAAACCGGTGTACGTGGAAAAACCCATGGCCCGCACCCACGCCGAATGCCAGCAAATGATCGCAGCCTGCCAGCAGGCCGGGGTCCCTCTCTTCGTCGCCTATTACCGCCGCTGTCTGCCCGCCTTCCTCAAGGTCAAAGAGCTGCTCGAAAGCGGCGCCATCGGTCCCGTCCGTTTTGTCCGCGTCGACCTGCACTATCCGCTCCAAGCAGGCGACGGCGACCCCGACCACCTTTCCTGGCGGGTCCAACCCGAGCAATCGGGCGGCGGCTATTTTTACGACCTGGCCTCGCACCAGCTCGATTTCCTCGACTATCTGCTGGGTCCCATCAGCCAGGTCCAGGGCCAGACCGCCAATCAGGCCGGCCTATACCCGGCCGAAGACCTGGTGGTGGCCCACTTTGCCTTTGCCTCGGGCGTCCTGGGCGCGGGCAGCTGGTGCTTTACGGTCGATCCAGCGCAAAAAATCGACCGCATAGAATTGGTCGGGGCCGCCGGAAAAATAAGCTTTGCCACCTTCGACTTTGGCCCCGTCCTGTTAGAGACAGCAACTGGGGTCCAGCGCTTTGACCTGCCAGTGCCCCAACACGTCCAGCAACCCCTTATCCAGACCGTCGTCGACGCTCTGCGCGGCCTGGGCCCCTGCCCCAGCACCGGCGAATCGGCGGCGCGCACGGCCCGTGTCATGGACCGGATAACCGCCGCATGACGGGGCGCTCACAGGCCCTTGACCGCCCCTTGTATCGCTTGCCACGACACCGCTTTGGAGCTACATTTGGATACCCCATTCCCCTCCCCGCAGCACCCCCGCCCGCCCCAGGTTTTTTTAAGGAGCTTTCTGTACATGGCTTATTCCCACACGAATTCTGGAGGCAAGACCTATATCCTCCACTCTCGCACAACCCAACTAAAGAACGGCCGCAGCCAGGTGATCTACTTTTTTGCCAAAGAGCAAAGAGACGGCGCCCTGGATAGCCTGCCGGAGGGGTATCAAGTGTCCGAGACCCAAAACGGCCTGCCCGTCCTCAAACGCATTTGACGGAGAGAAGCCCCATGCAACCCACATTTAAGCAGCTCACCCAGTTCTTTATAGACGTCGGCGCCGACCAAGTCAGTCACACCAACAAGACCTACCTGGCCCACGCCATTGGTGTCTACCGCGATTTGAAAGCCTGGGGTTGCACCGAGGAACTGGCCCGAGTGGGGCTCTTCCACTCCATTTACGGCACCGAAATTTTCCAGGGTTTCACCCTGCCGGTGGAACGTCGCGGCGAAATCAGGGAACTCATAGGCGAGCGCGCCGAATTCCTCGCCTACGTCAACTGCGCCATGGACCGCGCCTCTTTCGACGCCCAGGTCCTGGAGACCGAAGCCCCCTATACCATTACCGACCGCCTCACCGGCGGCCCCATTGCCATGAACCAAGAAAATTTCGACGACCTGGTCCGCATCCACCTGTGCGACTGGCTCGAACAAGTGGCACGCTGGGGCCAATGGGATTATCGCCGCGAAACCTTCGAGAATATGGCCCAGCGCCTGGGGGGCGTGGCCTTGGACTCCTTTAACCAGATCTTTGCCCAAGCCCCTCCCACCGCCGTCTAGTCCCGCCTCGCTTTATGCCCACCGCTCTATCTCAAACCCGCCGCCGCTGGCTGAGTCGGGTGCTAACCGCCCTTTTCCTAGTGGCCATGTTTATGGGCTCGGGGCCCGGCCTCCATTTGATCAATCCCGACCTGAACGACCCCGGGGCACAGTATACCTTTGGCCCCATCCCGCTGCTATACGCTTGGGGCCTGTTGTGGTACGGCGTCCAGCTAGCCGTGGTCCTGACCGCCTATTTCACCCTGTGGAACCGCCCCCAGGAAAACGCCTGAGCGGCTTAATTTATGCCCGACACCGCCTCCCTGGGCTATGTGCCCCACATCATACTGGGCGCCTATTTAGTCCTCCTGCTGGTCTTTGGCCTGGTCGGCTACCTCAAAGGCAGTACCAGTAGCGAAGATTATTATCTGGCCGGTCGCGGTCAGGGCTGGTGGGTCTCGGCCCTGACCATCATGGCCACCTTCTTCAGTTCTTTCGCCTTGCTGGGGGCCCCCGGCATGGTCTACCGCGACGGCGTCGTCTTCGCGCTATTCAGCCTCAACGTCCCGCTGGCCGGGACCGCCATCTATTTCCTCGGCTCGCGCATCCGCCGGCAGGGGCAGGCCCAAGGCCATATAACCCCGGCCGATATGTTTGCCGCCCACTACAACAGCCCCGTCGGGCTGCGCCTGGTAGTGGCCCTTATCGGCCTGCTCTACGCCATTCCCTATGTCGTCATCCAAATCCAGGCCGGCGGCATCTTATCGCAGCAATTATTCTCCAGCCCCCAGGCTTTTGAGCGCGGCGCTGTGCTGCTGGCCCTTATCACCATGCTCTATATCATGGTCGGCGGCATGCGCTCGGTGGCCTGGACCGACGTGGTACAGGGCTCATTATTGGTCGGCGGCATGTTGCTGGGAGGCCTGGCCATTGTCACGCTGTTGGGCGGTCCCGGTCCCTTTTTCCAGGCCGTGGGCCAATTGCCGCCCAAATCGCTGTCGGTCCCCGGCACCGCGGGCCACTGGACCCCGGAAATCCTCTTTACCGCCTCGGTCTTCGCCTCGTTGGGCTCCATGGTACAGCCGGCCCAGTGGATGCGCTTTTACGCCGCCCGCTCCGATGCGGTACTGCGCCGCAGCGCGCTCATTTTTGCCGTCGTGCTGACGGCCTGTTTCTTTTTTGGGGTTATGCTTATTGGCCTGGGCGGCCAGGTGCTCTACCCGCTGCTCGACGAAAGCGGCGCCTATCGTCTCGACGGTCAGGGCCGGGTCCTGCCTCATCCCGGGGTGGGCGCCAGCGCCGGCGATTTCGATCAAATCCTGGTGGTCGTCCTCAAAACCCACTTGCCCGATCTATTAGGGCCCGTCGGAGTGGTGCTGGCCGCCCTGGTATTGGTGGCCATTATGGCGGCAGCCATGAGCACGGCCGACAGCAGCTTGCACGCCACCAGCGCCATGCTCACCCGCGATATCTACCTGCCCTTTATACGGCCGCAAGCCACCGCCAAAGAACGCGCCTGGGTCGGCCGCCTGGTCATTGCCTTTATAACTCTGCTGGCCCTAACGCTGGTCATCATCGGCCGTCGCAGCGAATCCAACCCCTTGGGGATGATCGTCATTTTGGGTCTGTTGGCCATTGCCTTTTCCACCCAATTGCTGCCGGCCACCATCGATATGCTCTTCGTTAAGCGCGGCACCCGCCTGGGAGCCATCTGCGGCATGCTGACGGGCCTGGCCATAGTCTTTGGCCTGAGTCCCTTCCTGCCTATGTTATTTGGCGACGGCCTGCAATCGATAGTGGGGGCGATGAAGAAGATGATGGATACGGGCGCTTGGGGGCTGACGGGGAATCTGCTGGTCTTTGCCGGGGTGAGTTGGGTGCAGGGACGGAAGTCCTAATTAAATTCCTTATCGACGCTCGATCTCGGCAAAGGCCCGCAAGGTCTCGCCGCGAAACAAATCCCGCAGCTCCTGATCGAATAAATTCCACGCCTCGTTGTCGACCAGCATCATTATTCTCAGCAGCGGCCAAAGCGCCGGGCGGATATACTGGCGCGCCTGGGTTGCCGATAACGGCGCCGCCTGCGGCCACTTCTCGACCACATTGATCGATTGATGCAGGAGAATAGTCTCGACCAGCAAGCCCGACGGCCTATCTCGCCCGAAGATTACCTCGATCCCGGCGAGAATTTCCGGCAGCTTGCCGTTATCGGGGATCAGAGAATCGCCGCGCTTAGTTTCCGCCGTCAGGGCCAGGCGGCTCCACTCTTCGATACCAGCGGCGTACTGCCCGGTTACGCCAAAGCCCAATGCGGCGACAATCGGACCGGCCTTGGCCGCGCAACGAAAGGGGTGGGTCGGATCGCGCTGCCCCTCGACGACTTTCTTGTCGATATCGTGGAGCAGGACAATCCACTGCATTAACGCCTGTTGGGATGGGGGGGCAACGCGGTACTCGGGACAGCGGAGTAGGGACGCCATAACCGCCATCACGTGGACCAGGGTGGCGTCTTCGGCGTACGCGGCCATCTTCTGCCAACCGGGGATGAGATGGTCGACCTGATTCCTGCGCTGTGGGCTGAAGAAAGCCCGCACCTGAGCGACCATAACCGGCCACGAGTCGATCTGGCCAGTCTCTATATCGCGGGTCAAACCGGCGGCAAAACCCATCAGATCGGGGAGTCGAGATTCGAGGCGCGGGAAATCCGCTTCTCCGTGGCTCATAGGGCCCAGGTGTTAATCTGGACTAGGAGATTGGAGTCGAAGACTTGGGGAATGATTGTAAACTCTCGCAGGTCGAGTGGATCTCCTTGGCCAAAATCCACGGTAGGGCTTCCCTACTCCCCGCCGCACCAGGCCACAGGCAGCACCACCGTAAAGGTGGTTCCCTTGCCCTCTTGGCTTTCCACCTCGATACGCCCTTTGTGTGCTTGGATAATCTGCTGACTAATGGCCAGCCCCAATCCCGTGCCTTTCCCCATGCCCTTGGTGGTAAAACCCGCCGTAAAAATGCGCTCACGCACCTCCTCGGACATACCGCTGCCACTATCCTCAATGGCAATGCTGACCTCATCGTCTTGGCTGCGCGTGCAAATGGTAATGGTGCCCTTGCCGTCAATGGCCTGTTGGGCATTGTTGAGAATATTGAGAAAGACCTGGTTCAGGCGGCTGGGATAGCAGCAGATAAGAGGCACCTCACCGTAGTCTTTGACCACCTCGACCCGATTCTTGATCTCGTTGTGAATCAGCATCAGACTGTCGTCGAGGCCAAGGTGAACATCGACTTCCTGCACTTCGGCCTGGTCCATGCGGGCGAAATTGCGCAGACTGCGGACGATAGTGGTCACCCGCTCGGTGCCGCTTTCAATAACCCGGTTGGAATCGCCGATAATTTTCAGGGCCCGCTGCAACCCCTGATTTTCCAGCGAGCTTTCGTCGAGCACGTCTTGCAGCTTGCCCACCGCTCGCACCAGCGTATCGTGCATACTGCGAATGGCCCCCACCGGCGTATTGATCTCGTGCGCAATGCCGGCCACCAAAGTGCCCAAGGCCGCCATTTTCTCGGATTGGACCAACTGGTTATAGGTATCGGTAAGATCCTGGTTGGCCTGCTCCAACTGGTCGAGGGCGGCCTTTTTCTCGGTGATGTCCTGCAACACCAGCTGTACCGTTTTCACCTGCCCGTGCAAATCGGTCACCGGATAGATCGATTCGGCGGCCCAGCGGTAATCCCCCTGCTTATTGCGCCAACGGAATTCCATACTGAGTCCGACCTGCTTCTCCACCACCTGGGCGAAAGATTCGCTCAGGCCAGCCACATCGTCTGGGTGGACTAGGTCTAAGGCTAGCTGGGGATTGCGATAGAAATCCTCGGGGTCGTGTCCCAACCATTGGCGCACTTGCGGGCTGACATAGAGATAATTGCCCTGGCTATCCAACTGCATGACGACAAAATCGGGGGTTTCCACCAGGGTCCGGTACTGCGCCTCGGACAGGGCCAGGCGGCTCAGATCGTCCATCCGCTTGAACCCCTGCGAGAGCAAATCGGCCAGCTCCTGCAGAAAATTTAGATCCTGCTCGCCAAAAGCCTGGGGCAGGGTGCTGTTAATGGCCAGCGTACCGTGCGAAAAAGGAAAGTCGACAACACTGCGTATGCGGGCGTGGCGCTGCAGGTATTGACGCTCGTCGTAGGGATCCTCGCGTTCGAGGTCGGGGCGGTAGGTCGGGTGGCCGGCGCGCCAGAAATCGTGGATGAGACTGGCTGCTTTGGCGGTGTCCGATTCGAGCCAACCACCGCCCCGCCGCATGCTTCGAGAGCGCACCTGCACCGGTCCGTCGGGGTTTTCCAATACGTTGACACCGCAATACTCAAAAGGCATATCCAGGCTTTCGAGCCCGTCGCCAATGGCCTGCACCACATCCTCAATATGGGCGCCGTCGCCCATCTTCACTACCTGGGCCCGCACCTGGCGCGCCACCTGCAGCTGGGTCTCCTGCCGGCGAATCAAAGTGAGGTCGCGCAACCACAGCAGACAGCGGCGACCTTCCTCAGTAGCACCCACCACAGCCTGCAGCTCGACTTCGACGGTACTGCCATGGCGGCGCTGCAAGGGCAACGCTTGGCGCACGGACTGGCCTTGCCCCAGCTCACTCCACAGGGCCAGCCAGCCCTCAGCACCTGTAACTAGAGCCGGGGTCTGCTGCTGCAATTCCTCCGCAGAATAGCCCAGGAGCCGGTGGTGGGCCTCATTCTGCACCACATAGCGCCCCTCTTCATCCAGCAGAACCGCTGCTTCGGCCGTCCCCGCGACAAAGGCCTTGTAGAGCTCCAGCCCTACTGGCTCGCCCTCGCTCACATCGCCCTCCTACCCCGCCCGCTTAGGCGAAGGTTTTGAGGATTTCCTGCTGAATGCCGCGCAAATCGGAATAGGCCTTATTGATCTCCTGAATCTTGGTCTGCAGACTTTTCATAAGACGCTGCTTTTCAAGGCCATTGCGAATAATCAGGTGGAGGTTGTCGTTATCCCAGGGTTTTTCGATATACTGGTAGAGCCCCACTTCGTTAATGCCTTTGATGGCGTTCTCTTTATCGGCATAGCCGGTCAGGAGAATACGCGGGACTTCCGGTCTGAGGTCGCGTACCTGGCCCAAGAAACTGATACCGTCCATCTCGGGCATTAAATAATCCGAGATCACCAGATCGATGGGGTTGTCTTTTACATAGTCCACGGCTTCGGCCGGTGACAGAAAAGTGACTATTTCATAATCTGTTTCCAGCATTAGAAAAGAGCTGAGACTGGTCAATACCATCTCTTCGTCGTCGACGATTAAAACAGTCTCTGCATCGGCCATAAACGACTCCTATAAAATGTCTCTAATTGACTCCGACGTTATTTCACTGCCCCCAACCGCCAGCCAACTCAAGGAGCGGGCGGATCTTATTCACAAACCCCGTCAATACCCCCTGAGTAACGGCGACATTGTCGGCCAACAGGTCGATAAAATCCTCTTTGTCGAGCTTGAGCAGACGGCAAGGGCCCCGCGCCACGGCGGTGAACAGACGCGGCTCATCGACGAACAGGGCCCAGGTGCCAAAGGTGTCCTTGGGATCTAAAACCTGCACCTCCTGGTCCCCGCGCAACAGACACACCTGCCCCTCGACCAATAGGAACATGGCGTCGGCCGGATCCCGCTCCTGGTAAATGGCCTCACCGTCGGCGAATTCTTCTTCGCGGGCGATGGCTGCCAGGGCGGCTAACTGCTCGGTGGGCACTTGCGAAAAAATGTCCACATCCTGCAGGGAAATTACCTTTTCGACGACAGTGAGCATACTAAAATTCCATAGTACACGTTAGGGCAAGCCGTGTCAATGGCTTCAAGGGGTTGGTTTTAGGACGGCGACGGCGGTCTCCCGCACCACTGGATGGGGGTCGTCGCAGACGCTGCGGACCAGTTCAACCTGGCGCCCGTCTGTCCGATCAATGCTGTAAATGGCACAGGTGCGCAACCACTCGTCGGCCCCCTGCACCAAATATTCCAGACTTTGCTGCCAATCGGCGATATGCCGGCCCGATACTTCCCGGCCGTGGCTCAGGGCCTGGTCGGCCGAAGCGTGGTCCAACAGCGGCAATAAGCGGAGCTTGAGCTCCCGGGGCAGCACATTGTCGAGGAATTCGAGGGCACTGGAACGGGTGGTAGGCTCGCCGCTTTTAAAGCCTAGATAGGCCAGGTACATATCGTGTTGGGCGTACTGTAAACCTAGGAGACGGAAAATACGCGAGCGATTCTGCTTCTGTTTCTCCTCCAGTGCCCGGCGCAAAAGACGCCCCGAGTCGCTATCCCGATCTTGTTCGATGAGGTAGATCACCTGGACAATTTCGCCGTATTCAGCCAGCGCCCGGTCCAGTAACGCCGCGATCCGGACTGTGTCGAAATACAATTCCGCCGGCTGGCGCAATTTGCTCAGCGATTTGATCATATGGTACTGCAGCATGGGGCCGACCCGCTCCAGACCACCCAACAACAGGTCGACGGCTTCCTGGCAGTGGATCTGGCCCAACATGCGGGCAATCTGGACCCGCCGCCCCATGTCCAATTCATCTTCAAAAAGACGTTCCTGCAAAAAGCCCAGCCCGTCCACCCCATAGGCCGTTATCGCCTGACGGGCGGCCTGCCGGTAAGCGCGCACGGCCATCTGGTCGAGCAGCCAGGGCAGGTATTCGGGATCGGCGATACGCCCCATGCTAACCATGGTCTGCTGCACCACTTCAGGCGCCGGATCGACCATAAAAGGGCGGATAAGCTCCTTGAGGAAAGGCCGCATCCCAGGACGGTCAAAGGTGCCCAAAAGTTGCGCCGTTTGCGCCCGCTCGCGCCGGTCCTCGTCCCCCTGGCCGGCGAAATAGGCGCGCATCGTCGCCGCGTCAATCAATTTGCGCTCGTCGTCGCTGCCATAGCGGGCAATAACGCCTATGGCGGCGGAACGCACCCGGCGGTCCCGGCCCTGCAGGGCCTCCTCCAGACGCTGTCGCCGCTGTGCTGGCTGCTGCACCGCCAAACAATACAGCGCTTCCAGCCGAACCCCTAAATCTGGATCGCGCAGCAGAGCCTCAACCTCCTGCAAAACCACTCCTCCAGACTGGTTTTGCAAAATGCGCAGGGATCGCCGCCGCACATCGGCCGCCTCGTGGGCCAGCAAACCCCGCACCGGGGCCACCAATTCCTGGGCCTGGACCGCCGCCAACATATCGAGGGCGTAGATCACCTGGCGCGGGTTGGCGCTATCGAGCGAATCGACCAGACTTTTCAGCACCGCCGGCTCGTTGATATTGACCATGATATCGCCTGCATCGATATCGCGACGTTCTAGCGCCTGACGAAAGGCGTCGACATAGGCGCTGCGGCCCCGGAAGACGACCACCACCCAAAGTACGATCAAGACCAGGGTCACATAGCTCAGGTTCCGATAGGAAACGCCCAAGGCATTGGCCAATACCAATACCAGCAGCGCCCCTAGGCCGGTGGCCAGATTGTCCACCGTGGTATCGATCAAGACTTTGGTGCGCTGCTTGACCTGAGCCGGCACCGGCCAGTAGAGGATCTCCACAGCCGATTTGTGGATGGAATGGCGAAAGCCGCCGTCGCCAATTTTGACCAGAATACCGGCCAACAGACCGGGCACGGCCAGCACGGCCAGCGACCCGACAGCCATACTCAAAGGTAAAAAGAGCAAGGCCGCATTGACCCCCAAAACGCGCAGGATGCGCGGGGTGATCAGCAATTGGAAAAACAGGCCGAAAATATTGAGGTAGGCGAAAAATTGGGCGAAGAAGGCGGTCTTAGCGTCTTTGGCCGGAAAGATCCGGTCGGCAATTTCGTTAAATTGGACATCGACAATGGCCGCCACCACCGCGGTCAGGGCCGCCATCCCTGCCAACTGCTGCAATAGGTCCGAGCCCGCAATGGCCTGCAACGCTCCGCCGCTGTCCTCCCGTGCGGCCGAGGCCGGTCCCTGATCGGTGCGGGCCCAGTACAGCAAGACCAGGGCCCCCCCCAACAGAACCATGCAGACCAGCAGCAAATTTTCGGTTCCGAGCCCTTCGACGACCCAGCCGGTAAAAAGACTGCCGAGAATCACCCCTGCAATACCGCCGGCGTTGACCAGCCCGAAAAGACGCCGCGCCTCCCGGGCGTTGAATAACGCCCCGGCCAGCAACCACATCAGCGATGTCGACATCAGTCCGTAGAGCGAGACCCAGATATAGAACAGATAAAAACTCCAGCCCAGACCGGCGCGCAATAACAACCAGAATCCGCCTAGGCAACCGATCAACAAAACGAAGGTACCCAGGACCATGCGGTCGAGGGGCAAGGTGCGGGTGAAGCGGGCGAAAAGGGTGGCGGCTACCCCGCCGATAAGGGCTACCAGGACCAGCACGTAGGGCAATTGCTCAACGCCGAAACGGTCGAGGAAGAGCGCATTGCGCGCCGGTTTGAGCAGATACATGGAGGCCATCACCAGCCCGTAGGCCAGGGCCACGGGCAGGAATCGAGACCACTCTTCGGGGCGAACATCGAGCAAGCCCCCCAGGCTTTGACGGAGTCCCGCTCTATTCATCGGCGTTGCGCACCCAATTCAGCGCAGTGGTAATTAAAGGTCGCCCCCGGTCAGTCGCCTTGGCGGTCGGCCGTGAGGGCATTATAACCGCGACCAATTTTCAGGGCCAAAAAGAGCCAGACCACCACCAAGGCCAGATTGACCAGGGCAAATTGCTGGGTATTGAAGGCCAACCAATTGACCCCGATGTAGACCAATACCGCTGACATCACGTCACCGGCGCGCACGAAAAAGGTATCGATGGCTTGCTTGGCCTTGTATTTCTGCTCGCGGGTGGTGGGCAGAAAAAGAGCCTGCCGCACCGTATTCTGTAACGAGTAATCGGTAGCATTCTCGGCGGTCTTGGCCCAACGCACCACGGCGAGGATGGGGACAAAAGCGAGAATCAGATAGCCCCCCAGGGCAATTACCGGCAGAATGAGGAGGCCCACCCGAATACCGACGACTTTAATGATCCGCGAAACCAAGAACAGCTGGACCACCAGGCCGACCAGGTTGACAACCTTGAAGAAACTGGCGTAAAAGCGGCCAATATATTCCCCTTCGCTGAGCCCCCCGGCTTGACCGGCGGCCACGGCCTCGGCAGCGGCTTGCTGCACCGTGCGGCCAAGGATGTACTCTCCAGTCGTATTGACCCAATTGAGCAGCAGCATAAGCAGGGCGATGAGCAATAGATACTTATTTTCCAGCACCAACTTGAAAGCGCCCTCGGAGCCGATTGGCTCCTCTTCCGCCTCGTCCCCGGCGCCCTCTTCGCCGCTTCCCTGTTGTTCCTGCTTGTCTACTAAGCCCGTGATCAATAGACTGACCAGCAGCAGACCGCCAGCTGCCAGCATCAGTTGATATACGCCCAAAGGGCCGATTAGCAATTCGGCAATATAACTGCCCAGGACCGCCCCGGCCGAGGCGCCAAAGGCAATGATGGGGAATAACCGCTTACCCGCCTCGGGGCTGTACACGTCGTTGGCAAAGGACCAGAACTGGGCGATGACCATCAAATTGAAAATGCCGACCCACAGGAAAAAGACGATTCCTAAGGGTACATCGACCTGGGCCAGCATATAGAAGACGGCTAGACAAGCGGTAAAAAACAGCGTCACCACGTTGATGAGACGCCGACGCGGCAAAAAACTGGCCAGACGGGCGTAAATGGGCACGGCCACCAACAATAACAGCCCCTGACCGGCGGCGGCGTAACTTTTGATTTCGGCCCCGCCGCCGGCCAGAATCAACGCCTCCCGCACCGGCTTGACAATATAGTAGGAGGAGAGCAGCAGAAATACGTTGAGGGTGAGCAATAATACTATCGCTCCTTCACCGCCACGCACTTCGGAAAAAAGACCGAGAAACCGCTCTAAAGCATTGGGTCGACGTTCAGCCATGGCTCGTCATCCGCTGTTGAAGGGCCGGCTTCATTCCGGCCGTACTCAGTTGTATTCCACTTGGCCCACAAAGACCCACCCGCTTTGCCCAAGCCAGATTCCCGCTTTATTCCTGGCGCTCCAGGCGCACAATCTGGTATTCACTATCGTCAGATTTGTAGAAATACACCCGGGTGTATTTGCTCCACCCCCCGCCCTCTGAGCGTCGCGTGCGCAGCTGATAACCGTGGTATTGGCCAGCCGCCAGCTCCGTGCCCAGCGGTAGGGCCTCTCCCGGCTGCAGTTGACCTTCGCTCCCGACAGAATTTCCCTTGGAGTCGAGTAAGCGATAATTGTATCGCGTCCCCTCTTCCTCTTGCAAACCACTGGCCAGGGCCAGATCGTCAAAATGCAGGCCCGTCGCCTCAACGCGGAAGCGGTCGAGGGGATTGATCCGAGCAAACCAGTAGCGCCCAATCATATCGCGGCGCTCGGCCAGTAGGCGAACCAGCTCGGCCGCCGCCCCCGGATCGGAATAGTGTCCTGTCGCCACCATGGCGGCCAACTCCGCGTCGGTAAAATTCATCACGAGTTTGGCGCCCCAATAGCCGTCGCGGTTGGTGCAGCGCTCAAAGGCCGGATTGGGATAGGTGGGGACCCAGGAACCAGCGTCAAAAGTCTCATTCTCGAAATAACCCAGGGTCGGGTATTGCATCGGCAACGGCTCTTCCCAGGGCTTGCGGTACAACCCCAGCGACACCAGCGAGCGGAAAACAGTGCGCGGGTCCCAGACGTATTCGTTGCCGTATTTGGGCAGGTGCGGCATGAGGTTATTGCTGCCAAAAGCCGATCCCATATCGATGATAAAATGCTTGACATAGCGGCCCCCACCGTCTCTTTCCACGTACATATCCAGGGTATTGGCCGCCCGCCTGTCGGCGTCGTTCATCCACGAGCCAATAACCCGCAAACCGCGCAATTCGCGCCGGTGCTGGTGGTCAACTCGGTCGTTGGGGTCGTCTTTGCGGGTCCCGTGGTATTCGAAAATCCCCACCGGCTTGCCCTGCAGAAAAGCACTCGCCACGCAGCGCAAACGGCCATCGGGCTGGGGAATGATATTATCGAGGATGGCCTGCATATCGGCCTCCTCCATGGGGCGCTTGCGGCCGTCGGGAGTGGGCACCTTGGCCTTGGGGCCAATCACCAGCAACCCCGGATCGAAATACACCACCGAATTGCGCGGGACGTTATAGCCGGCCGCGTACAAAACCTTAGTGGCGATGACCTCGGCGGCCGAGCCCATCTCGTTATTGCCCTCGGAATCGAATTTGAGCAGGAAATACGCCCCCGAGGGGTCCTTGATGGTAAAACCGGCGGTGCCGCCTTCGAACTTGCCGGCGACAATTTCCCATGGGCCGCTGTGGTCGGGTACGGCGCGGCCCGGTCCAACGGCCAATTCGTCCACACTCATGCGGTGCATGAAATGGCGATTGCTATACCACGAAGACCCCACCGTCTCGTCCAAGGCGTTGGTATTGTCGGCCTGCCGCGGCCCGACCACATTCAGCAGATTCCCCAAACGGCGGGCGCTCCAACCCAAGTCGAGCACCTTACCGACCTGGTAGAAAAAGGTGTGGTCGGCGATATCCCAGATCTGGTTCTCGACAATCTCAACCGGTTCGGGAATGGGTTTGTCGTCGGCATCAAACCACTTGACTGGTTCCGTCGTCAGCGCCGGTGCGGCGACCGCGTTAAACGGCGCCAACCACAGCGCCGTTCCGACCAGCGCTACCGAACAAAAAGCCTGTAAGGATAGAGCCCGCATAAGCTAAAATTCCTGTTCTAGCGAAAAGCCCACAAGGGCGTCCTCGGCGGCACTGTGGCTGACGCGCAATCCAATGAGAAAGGCCCGTTCGGTGCGCAGGCTGATTCCGCCCCCGTACGAGGTGCGAAAGCGGCCCGTTTCCACTTGGTCAAATTTGTTGAAGACCTGGCCCTCCTCCCAAAACAGGTAGGCGTTCCAGGTATCCCAGATGGGATAGCGGTATTCGGCGACCAACAAGAGAATGCCCTCGCCGCGCAACGAGCCGCGTTTAAAACCGCGCAGGCGCTGGCTGCCACCCAGGGTGTGCAGATCGGAGTAGGGTATCACGTCACCGTCTGTGATATCGCCTTCGATGCGGTGCGCCTTTTCCACCAGGGCGCGCAGGGCCAGGATGCGGTTGCTGTAAAACAGAGGGAAGAAACGCTGCACCTGGGCTTTGAGATTCCAAAACCGGACATCATCCGATCCGGTGGCGAAATCGGCCTGGATCTCGGCCAAGCCGCCGCGCTCGGGATAGGTGATATCGCGAAAACTGTAGTAGAGGTCCCCTGACTGCTGCAAAATCCGCCCAGGCAGGACGTAATTGAGCGGGTGGCTCAGTTCCCGCACGGGCTTTTTGTAGTCGCGGTCGTCGTAAGCAAGGCGCAGACCGACCGAGTAGAACTTGAGCGTTTCGCCCAAACCGGCAGGGACCAAGGCAAGCCCGGATGGAGGCTCGGTCGCTCTGGATAGTTCCCGGCGGTGCCAGCCGAGCCGGCTTTCCAGGTATATATTGTCGCGGTATTCCTCCAAATCGCCGCTGTGCCGGCGCCAGCCAAGAACCGATTCGACATCGGCCCTTTCAATGGCGAAGCGCTCGCCCCCGGGTCGTTTGTCAAGGCGGAGGTGCCCGTTGACCGTAGCGTTGCGGTTGTCGGTCTGCAGCCAGGACGCCGCCGCGTCCCAATAGAAGGCACCACCGGCGATATTGGGGTCGCGGTAGAGAGCCCCCCCGGTCTGAAGGCCCTCGCCGGCGTAAACATACGCCGCCTCGAACAGTTTGCCGCGGCCAAACAAGTCGGAATGGAACGTCCGGATACCGCCGCCGGTGCCAGTCTCCCCGCCCAATTGGACTTGGGGGAAAATCCCGAACGTACCGGCCTCGTTGGTAAAAAACTCCATTGTCCGCCGCGGCACTTCCTCGTGCTCGGCGTAAATGGTCAAAGCGCCCAGCGGGTAGACCAACCCGGTCCACAATAGGCGCGGCAGGGACAGCAGGTGATTGTGCCTGGTGGCGTATACGTCCGTGGTATCGGCGGCCGCTGCGGCACTTGGCCCCAGTGCCGACAAAAACACGGCCAACGCCGCGAATCCACCCCGAAATCTGGCGGATTGGGCAACAGTAAAACGACAACAACGCGGCAGCATGGGCGCCTCGGGAAAACGGGCTAAAGCAGGAAGCCGTCCTCGCTAAAAACCATGGGCTCTAATTCGCCCTGCTGTTCCAGTTGAGGATGACCGGCGAATTCTTGCAGCAACGACTCGGAAATGTAGATATCAGCCAAGTCCAATGTATTGCGAATACGAACTATACGCGCCTGGGCGGGCCGCTCAATGCGCGCCACTTCTAGGGCCGCGACAATGGCCTCACGGTCCGATTCCATAATCACCGGAATATAGGCCCTGTTGAGGAAGGTCGTGGTGAAAACGTTGGCATAGGTGGCCTGGAAATCGATTTTGTCGAAAAGGCGACGGGTAATGATATCGGCCAGCCCCACCCCAGAAGCATTGCCGTGGGTGCGCTCAGTCAGGTCGAGGGCGACGATCCGCCCCACTCCAGGGCTTTCGGGCTCTTTGATACCAGGCAGCATCATACGGCCGATGACATTGGTATCCATGCTGGTACCGCTGATATCTTTGCCGATCTGGTCTACCACCAGCAGATCTATATTCTGCACCAACAGCCGCGACATGGCCTGACGGGCTTCTTCGAGCAGGGCCGGTTCGCGGCTGGCAAATTCTTCGGGCCGCAAGGCGACGATGCGGGCGGGCTGCTCGTAGGCATTCTCGACGATGGCCACCCCCATCAGAATAGGGGCCTTGTCGATAATCACCTTGCCCCAGGCCGGGATCAGCCGGGCCAGCCCCTGGGCCCCCTGCGAATGGGCCAACGTGGCCCCTTTATGGGATCCCAGGCCGATAGTCATCATCTTCATCAAGCCGCTTTCAAAAGGACCGCGAAAAGAAGTATGCGGCTTGATGCGGTTGATCAGGACAACGCCGTCGGACTCCAGTGCCAAGCGATTCACCAGCACCGGCGTACCGTCCTCCAGTTCGCCGACCTGGACAACGTCCATAGTCGCCTCCACCGGAGCGCCCATAGCGGCAGGGGTGATGCCGTAGCCGGCCAGCATTTTCTTTTGCCCCTCGGCGGTGGCGCCGCCGTGGGACCCCATCGCCGGCAGGATAAACGGCTCGCCGCCGGCCTCCTTGATATCCTCTACTACAGCCTTGACCATCGCGGCGATATGGGCGATGCCGCGGCTGCCGGTCGAAACGGCGATGCGGGCTCCGGGGCGCACGGCCTTGGCTAAATCGGCCGCGGCCAATTGGCTGTGGACCGCGCCCACCACATCGTCCAGGCTGGTGGCGGGAAACTGCTGGCGTACATGGGCCATAAGGGGAAACTGCATCGACATTGGCTCCAGAAGAAGGTGGCGGCCCTCGGGGCCCTTTTATGGGGTCTTTACGCCTCTACCAAGGCCTGGCGCAAGCGCAGTGCCCGCTCGCGGATAGGGCGCTCGGGCTTGGGCACCGGCTCCTTGGCCCGATCGATTTTCCAGACCATTACCGTGGGGCCCCCGCCGTTGAAATGCAGCGGCAACAAGGCATCGAAATCGGCGTCGTTATCAATGGTAAAAACGCGCTGGATACCGGCTCCCCGGGCAACGGCGGCGTAATCGACGACTCCGGCGCTGGGCACGGGCTGGTTGCCCGTCACCTCGTAGGTGCCGTTCTCGGTGATGACAAGGGTGAAATTGTCCACCGGCCGTTGGGCCATAGTGGCCAGCGTGCCCAGGCACATCAGCGTGCTGCCGTCGCCATTGAGACAGATAACCCGCCGCGCCTGGGCCATGGCCAGGCCGTAGGCAAAATCGGCCGCGTGTCCCATAGCGCTATCGACCGAAGCAAAATCGAGCGGCCCGTCCGAGAGACGGGACCAGGGCATCGCCACGCTCATGGTGGAGACGACGAGTTCGTCCCGACGCCGGGCGGCCAGTTTTTCCAGACAGACGTATTTGTCGAGCATAGTTACTCCAATTCGCCGGGGAATAATACCGCCACCGGCAGCAGGGTCTGGGACGCCTGGGCGAAGGCTTGGTCTACCCTTTCCATATCGGCATCGCTGTGCATAATTGAATAGGGTATATTCCAGGCTTTGAGGGTGGGTTCAAAAAAAGTGGCGGCCGTATCGACGCGCTCGGCCCCCGGTTCCATGGTCTTGTAGCCCCGATAGCCCATCAGCATCACCAGCGGGATCCCCATATTGAAGGCCGTACCCCGGAAGGCATCGCCGGCCTCGAGAAAACCCGTATTCTGAATGATGACCAGCGGCTGCTGCCCCCCCAGATACAGGCCCGAGGCCAGGGCGAAGGCCTCGCCTTCGCGGCTGACCAGCACCACCTCGATATCGGCGTCTTCCCACAGACGTTCATACAGGGCCCGCGAACCGTTGTCGGGCACGCCCACCACGTGGGTGACCCCCTGATTTTTTATTTTTGCAAAAAGTTTATTAGCCTGCACCTAAATTACCACCCTCTCTAGCAAACGGCGAACATCGAGCGGTTGGAAATACCGTAGGCGCATCCCGGTTGCTGGATACCGCCCATGAATTGGGCCGTGCGACCCGCTGGTACGACTCCTTCGTAATAAGCGCTGAAAGGCCCGTTGAAAGCCTGCAGGGCGGCGGCGTTAGCCGCCGCATCGGCACCGGCGCCGATATAGGCGTTATTGAAGACGCCGTCTTCTTTGAGTCCCCGCCCGCCCGCTTCCTGGACCAGGCCGTCTATAGTGCCCAGAATCTGCCCGGCATCATCGCCGCCCACGGCGCTGACCATAACTTCGTCAATGCCGTTGTAGCGAATTTTGGTCCAGGTGCTGAAGCCGTCGGCCAACTGCCCCGAACGACTAATCTCGACGTCGCCCGACACCACTCGGGGCTGCGGTTCGATAATGCCGTCGAGATTGGGAATGCGGGAAACCGGATAGATAAGGCCGGCGGGCATATGATCGCCGAAATAGTCGGCGCAAAAAGTGCGGATGGTCTCGATGCGCTCCCAGGTCTTGTCCGGGGCGTCGTCGACGCCTACCAGGACTTCCAGCCACACCGTCTGGGTGCGAAAGTCGATGCCCTGCTCGGCAAATTTAGCGGCGTATTGCTCCTCAAAGACAAAACGCGTCTCCTCGACCAGATCGGGCCCCAAGGTGGTGACCATCTCGCCGTCCTTCCGGTGCATAACCGAGGCGCCACTGGGCTGGTGATCGATCCAGGTGCCGTAATCGATCTGGCCGCCGCCAATCTCCACCGCCGCCCCGTTGACGGCCTTGATCTGGACCTCGAACAGGGCTGCCGGATCGGGATAGCCGGCCTGGTGGGTGAATCGGGCCATGCGGTTGGAGCGCATCGGGCCACCAGTGATTTGCTTCAACATCGCCCCGTATACGGCGTTGTATTCGTTCTTGAACCGGTCGCATTCGTCGCGGTCGGCCGAGGGCGTGGTCCACAGGACATCGGTCTTATAGACATCGGACCACTGCGCTTTGCCCAGCACCAGACCGGCCTGCAGGTTTTCGATGGTGCCAAACCACTGGGAGCCAATCCCGCCGGGATACTGGGTGCCGACATTGCCGCTGGGTTCAACCAGACGGGCAATGCTATGGTCGTCGCCCACCAGTACCACTTCGGTCGTACCGCAGAACACGGCGCCCGGGTTGTGGCGGATAATATGTATTTGGGCCATGAGAATCCTTACTACAGTTGAGGGGTAATTTTGGGGCCGGAAGCACCAGGAGTTATATTTAATTGGTTTATCTGTCAAATTCGTCGCCGCACGGTAGCGGAAGGGCAGCAAAATTCTATGCCAAAGACGCGCATCAAAGATAAAACGCGCGCCTCCATCAGACAATAGAGGAGTATTGCCAATACCATGTCCTCTTGTGCCATCCTCTTTGCCAAGTCCCCCCAGTCCGGTCGGGTCAAGACCCGGCTGGCGACCCACTGCGACGACCGCGATATTCTAAATTTGTACCGCGCTTTCGTCCAGGATTGCGGCGAAACCCTAGCCGCCTGCGGCGCCGACCTGAAAGTAGTGGCCTACGCCCCCGCCGACGGCGCCGACGCCCTGCGGCTGCTGTTGCAGCACCATGATTTCACCTGGGTAGCCCAACCCTCCGGCTCCCTGGGCCAGCGTCTGCAGGGCCTAGTCGACTGGAGCCATCGCCATGACTGCAGCAATCTAGTAGCTCTGGGCTCGGACAGCCCTAGCCTGCCCGTCGCCTATATCGACCAGGCTCTCGATCTGCTGGCCAGCCACCAGGTCGTGCTGGGCCCCTGCGTCGACGGGGGCTATTATCTCATTGGCCAGCAGGCCAATGTGGATGGACTATTCGTCGATATTGCCTGGAGCACGGGAGCCGTATTGGAACAGACCATAGAACGCATAGGGCCGCGATCCCTGGGACTCTTGCCTGTCTGGTACGACGTCGATACGCCGACAGAGGCTGGTTTTCTCAAAGTCCATTTGAACGCCCTGGCCAAAGCCGGTGCCCTCCAGGGCCGGCATAGCCGCCGTGTTCTGAAAGGCCTCAATCTCCCCTTACCCTCTTAGAAGCACAGCTCCAATCCCGATCGGCGGCCCTCCGCGAGGTAGGACTTTCCCCGGGCCGGTCGTTATACTCACAGCGAATCCCACAAGGACAGCATCCATACCGTCAGCGCTGCAAGACCAGACTAGACGACTATCATGGCGGCAAGGCTTTACAAAGTACTGGGGGCCGACGACAGACCTCTATTCGGATCTCTTGACTGGCATTTGCCCAAAGATAATCTCCCGGGCGAGTGGATGCCTCCAGTGGAAGAAATCTGCCCCCTGCCAGAACGGCTACCATCTGTGCCGCGCCCAGGACCTGCCCTACTGGCTCGGGCCGCGCATTTACCTAGCCGAATACCGCGGCGAAAGTATCGAAAAAGGCGATAAAATCGTCGTTCGCCTGGGCCGCGGCCTAGAATATCATTCGCGCCTTCTCCTGGGCCGTCTCCCGGGACAATAATTGGGATATGGCCTAGATACATCGCCAAGACTATCGCCTGGGAAGTGGCGCGCATGGTTACCAGCGACGCGGCCACCGTTGTCAGCCGCCCGATTACCAAACCCATCGCCTGGACGGCTTCCCGCAGCAGCGCTTGGGCCCCCGACAAAAACTGGCAGATCCAGCGGTTATTGCAGCCTCTGCATCCGGAGGAGACCAACCGCTAACGATCTAACCGGCCCCCCTTATCAGTTTTCCCGCCCACCCCGTCCCGACCCTGCGCGAAGAGCCGTTCCCAGGCGTCTATTTCGGCTTCATCCATGGGGCGTTCGCGCAGACTCTCCTCGTTAATTTCAGTCCCCTCCTGGGGGCCGGCAACAGGCCGGTCCAATTCCAAATCGAATTCCTCGGCGCTGACCGAACGGATGCGGTGACGACGGGCGAAGCGCCGTATTTCCTTGTCGGACGAGACCACTCGCAGCCACTTGGCCCCGTGTTTGTCCTGGCAGGCCGCTTTAATGAGGTCATCGGCTGTCTGCGGGGCACGCGAAAATACAATCCGCAGCGACGGCTGGCCTCGCCCCTCACCCCTGTCATCGGCATCGCCGTCAAAATACAGGCTGATATCGATACCCGTCCGTCGGCTGAAAGCCACCAGTACCTGCTGCAAAGCCCGTCGGGCCGCCTCCAGGCTGGTACGCTCGTGGCAACCGAAACGCGGGATGGTCTTGATCAAATTGTAGCCATCGATCAACAAATGTTCGCTGGACGTATTTTTCGCCATGAGGTCAGACCGCTGTGCCGGGGCCGGAAGGCACCGGGTTATTCCGTCAATTGGATACCGGCCCGGTCGAGGCAGTAGTGCACCACGCCGCTGCTGGCATAGGCCGGTTTTTTGCGCAATTGCCGCAGTTGTTTCTCCAACTCCTGGCGCCCCCCCTCACGGGCGACCAGCAAGGCGAAGCCGCCGCCGCCGGCGCCGGTGATCAGACCGCCCTGGCTGACGGGGCCCAGCGTATCGCTATCGAACAGGTATTGCAGAGTTGCATTGGTGGCTTCCGGATCGAGGATGCAGCGCAATTGCCAGTAGCGCGTCGCCAGGCGCCCCAGGGCCTCGTAATCGCCCGCCTGCAGGGCTCCCACCATTTCGTCGTGAATGAGCATCGATTCGCGGATAGCCCCGTAGCGCGCCCCGGAGCGCGTCAAATAGGCGTCCAATACCACATTCAGGCCACGGGTGGCGGCCCGGGCGATGCCGGTGTCGAATAATACCACCCGCTCGGTGAAGGCGGTCTCGTCAATTTCGGTGAGAAAGGTGACTTCCGGAGCCGGCAGCCCCGCAGTCGGCGGCGCGTAAAAATCCTTTACCGCCCCTGCGCCCCCCACCGCGCCGCGGGCGTCCTGCCAACCGCTGTTGAGGCCAATGGTTTGCTCCAACAGCAGACTCTGGTCGTAGAGTCCGGGGTATTCGCCCGCCGCTGTGGCCAGCGGGCTGCCGGCCAAGCGGTAGAGCGCCTTGAGGATGGCCGCCGCCAAAATGCTGCTGGTGCCCAGCCCCGAGCCCTGCATCACCTTGCTCTGGGTGACAATCTCCAGTCCGCCACCACCGGTAAAGCGCATGATATCGCGCAGCACATTGTCCGACCCGTCGGCGACAATACCAGTGTGCACCAAGGCCTGCTTGACCAGCCGCAAAGCCTCGTCGCCACCGCGCCTGTAGGCGAAAAAAAGAGCGCTTTGGGTCTTGGCGTCACCGCGGCTGCTGGCCTCAAAATCGGCGTTGAAATCGCGCGACAACGAACGCAAAATCAGCTGCGGTTCGGGCAACCGGCGGGCCGTCACCCGCAGCGGCGGGGTCGGCCTGCTTTCGCCTTCCATTTGCAGATCGATCCCCGCATTGAGGGTCTTGCCGCCCTGTTCCTTGCTGCGGATGTGGTTATCCGAGGCGTTGGCGCTGGAGATCCCCAGACGCAGTGGCGCCCGGACACAGAAGGTGCGCCCGTAATCGGCCGCGGCCATGGGGCCCGTCTCGGCGCGGTCGGTAGCCGTCTGCAACGCCGCCAGGCAGCGGCGCAGATCGATTCGCTGCAGCTGATTCACCCGGTCTTCATAGGCTGCGGCCAATTGCCCGATCTGTTTCTCCTCCTTGAGTTTGGAAATACCCTCGCTATCGACGCAACAGCTTGGTTGCTCCCGCCTTTGCCAGATGTCGGGCGCCTGCGCCAACAACCGGTAGATATCGGCCTCTATGCGTGCTACCCGCATGCCGCGCAACAACCGGGCACTGGCCTCCAACCCGTCCAGGTAGGCGTTCAATTCCTTCAAGCCAGAGAATAACACGCCCGCCGCACCGGCAGGCAATAGGCGCAAGACCTGATCGTGCCCGACATCGACCGCCCTGTCGACCAGTTCCACCAGCAGTTTCGGCGCTTCCATTTCCACCGCGCCGCCGAATAATTCGCCCCATTCCTCCTGGTCAATATGGGCAAAAAGCTCATCTAATAACGCGGCAGTGGCCAATTGCTCGATCAGGACGGGATGGAGGATCAACAAGCGGACGAACAGCCGCCGCTCGCTCTTAGTCCCCTTGCCCGCCCGTACCGCCGCCAGGATATCGTCGACTACCGCTTGGCCCTGGTCGGACGCCGAAATTTCTTCGAACCGCTGTAGTAGCTCTTTCATGGCATACTCGTAGTATAAGAGAATCCGGCACCCTGGGGAGCGTGGCTGGCAGGCCCCCACCTTTTGTCAACCAAGCGTTCCAAACCATCCCACAATTTCTGGCTGACCCCCGGATTGTCCGCCCCACCCGGTACCGGCCCGGCGTGCCCTAGGCCCGCCGGGCGGGGATTAGCTTCCAGAAAAACGGCTTCAACTCGGTCTTGCACCACCTGTAGGACAATATCCAGCCCCACCAACAGCAGGCCGGGGAAAACCGCCGCAGCCATAGCCGTTAATTGGGCCAGACGCGGCCAGATCGCCGACGGCAAATGCACCGAGCCGGAGACGCCGCGCTGCTCAAGCCGCCCCACTAATTGCTCTACCGGCACCAGACGCCCACCTCGGCCCGCCGCCGCCGGGGCCGCCGCGTCAGCGCCCAGTTGCCCGCAGACCGATTCCAGCCAATAGCCGTGGTCATTGCAGGCCGCATTGAGGCGCAGGGCCAAAGTGTGGAGACGACCGCTGTCCGGATCCCGGTAAAGCACCTCATCGCAGCGTGCCTGCAAGAGGGCGTCGCCCTCTTGCCAACAGACCTGCAAATGGGCTTCTAGCCCTTGTTGGGCTGCTGTCTGGGAAGGCGTAAAAAACGCGACGCCACGGCCTTCGGTGGCCCGATTGGGCTTGACCACCATCTCGGGCTGGCGGGCCCAAAAGCCCCGCACTGCAGCCCAGTCGCCCGGGGCCACCTTGAGATAAGGCGGCACGGGGACCCCGCTGGCCGCCCACAGCTCCAACGTCGCCGCCTTGTCGTCGGCCAGCCCGGCAACGGTATGGGGATTGATCTGGGGGCAGGTATAACGGGCCGAGTAGTCGGCATGCAAGCGCTGCTCATGGCGCCCCAGACAGAGGAATTGGACACTGTCGGGGCGCAGCGGTGCGGCCAGGTCCCCTTCGCGGATCGCGTCCCGGTCAAAATCGAGGAAAAGGGCCCTCTGCAAATCCCCCTGGTGGTCGAGCCAGTCCACATGGGCGCCCCACAGATTGAATCTGACCTGACCATAGCGGGCCGAATCGCGCACCAGCGCATCGGCTACCAAAGGATAGAATTCATGTCCAAAGAGAGGCGCAGCGGCAAAAAGCACGGCGTGGTTGTATTGGCCGGACCGCATTGGAGGCGGGGTGAGCGGCCCCATTTCGAGCATAATTTCCGGGGCCAGCGACTCGCTCAATACCGCCTCCAGACTCAACTCGACGAGGCGCTGTCGATAGCGATTGCCAGGGCCCAGGAATTGACCTGCCTTGTCGGCGGCAGCGGCCTGCAGCCCACCCAGGGCGACGATCTCTTCAAGGTGGGTGACCAGCACTGGGACCAGGTCATCCAAGGCCTGGCGCAAACCAGCCCCCAGGGACGGGTCAGCGGCGAGCAGCCGGCGCCACTGCGGCAAATCGCCGGCGGCATCCTGCCACAACTGCAGCAATGCGTATTTGAACAATACGCTGGCCGCCGCCGCATCCAAGGGATCGTCAACCAACCCCAACACATCCCGACTGCGCCGCAGCGCCTGTTCAATCACCCGCTCCGCCACCCTTCCCCAGAGCCGCCAGATAGGTTTCACCGGCCCGGGTCAAATCACTCAAGATAATCCGCGCATTGCGGCCAATCCGATCCAAATCCTCGGCCTCGCCGGCGGCGCTGGCCCGGGCCTGCTCGTGGTATTCCTCGCGCAGAGCCAGGCGATCCCAAAGACCGACGCCGATATTGGGCTCGATCATGACCACCCGCCAGTCGGCTATCTCACCGGCGAAATAACTGTCGCCCTGCCGTTGCAAAAATTCGCCGCCGAGGCGTTGACCGGCGGCATCGAAAACCGGTCTGATATCGACTAGCCCGCCCGGCTGGGCAAAAACCGGCGCAATGAGGAAATCGAGCATCATATAGCGGGGATTGCCGTAGGAAACGCCCATCAGATCGGCGCCCACCGCTCGCCCGCTTTCTTTTTCATAGAGAGCCCCGCGCTTGTCCTCATAAGCGGCCAGGGCCTCGAGGACACGGCGTCCTGAAGCGGCCAATTTATCGACGATGGCCTGGCGGTGTTCGGCACGGATATACTCGGGCAGGAATTGCTCCAGGGTGCCGCCCCGACCGACGTTGGTGATCAGCTGTTTGCTGTTGAGGGTAATCCAGTGGGAAATATTCCACTTTTGCTGCCAATCGTCCGATTCGGGATCGGCAGTGGACAGGATAATCCGGTGCGATCCGTACAACTGGGTCCGGGGCCGGCGCTGCCGCTCCACCGGGCTGCCCCAATCGACGATCTGGCGCTCGACGAAGGATTGCATGAACTCTTCGCTGGCCCAATACTCGGGCGAGGCCAGAATTACCTCCTGGATGGAGACATTGTGTTGCAGCGAAATCTGGTAGATAAAATCGACGGCGTCCTCCAACTGCTCCTCGTCCACCTGTCCATCCTGACGGCGTAAAAGGAAGGCCCCGGCATTGCGCCCGCCGGATTCGGCCGCGTCTTTGACCATGACAATGCGGTAATCCTGGGAAAAGGCGCGCAGACCGGGGAAGCCCTTATCCGGATGCCCCTCGCTAATCCACCGCTTGATCTGGGCTTCGTCGACACCCGCCGTATAGCTGGCTAACCAGTCGATCTCAGCCGGCATATCGACACCAGTCTCGGGGGCGAATATATCCGGATATTTGGCCTTGTCGTAAGTAGTCCAGGTATGGAACAGGGACTGCACCGTATAGGGCAAACCGCAATCCTCATACAGACCCGCCGTATAACGCGGATCGCCGTGAAAAGGGTAGACCAGGGCCCCTAGCAAGGGCCGGTTGAAAGCAGCCGCAACGCGCACCCCTTTATGGGGCACCTGGGCGGCGGCGGCAGCGGCCTCTGCCGCACTCATACCCTTGTGCCGGACCAGGGCTTCCCCGTAGGTCTGGGCGTCGAGATAGAGATAGGCACTGCTGGCCTCGACCACGGGCCGCGGCATTCCCTGCCGCTCGACGATATCGATCCACCGCGTCATCAGCAGATTGGCCCCCGGACGGCCCCCTTCGACCAACTGGCGATTGAGCGTGGGGCCCTCGCACAGGGCGCGCGAATAGTGGGTGCGACCCACGGGTAGGGCGATAAGGTGATTGACTCGCTGTTCGGCTCCGATAAGGTCGATATCGAATTGGGGAAAAACCTGGGGGAGAGGGAACCCATCGTTGCGGATAAAGGCCAGCTCGCGCAACTGGCCGTACGAACGCCAAGTCTTTTCGGTCACGCTGGCGCCACCGCCACCCAGAGCCTCGACCTGGTTGCCGTCGAGGAAATTGCCCAACAGCAAATCCTGCTCGGCAACGGACAGTTCCCGCAATTCGGTATAGGTGGTCGCCACGTAGCGCAAATAGCGGTAGAGCCAGGCGTGGTGCGCGTTGGCCAATTCGTAGAGCGCCTCGTCCTCGTAGTGGGCAAAGCCCACCCCGCGGGCGTAGATCCAGGGCCGGTACTGGTAGAAATGATCGTTGATGGTCTCGGCGAAAAAGTCGGCTAGCAGGCGCCACAAACCCGTTCCCAGATCGTCCTCCTGCTCGCGCTCCCAGCCAATAGTGGTTTCCACTGCCAGCAGGATATAGAACAGTTCACCGGCCCGGGCGACATCGGCCAAGCCGTCTTCGCCCTCCTGTTCCCGCACCTGCTGGGCCAGGCGGCCGAAATCGCCGATATCCTCGTAGCCACCAGCAATTTCGCGCCAGACTTCGACATCGGCCTCGCGACCGGTGCACAGGCGCCCGAGGCGTTCGGCACAGGCCTGGTATTCGTCGGGGTTTTCGCCACTCCAGACCCGCCGCGAAAGTCCGAGCAAGGCATTGCGGGTATGGCCAATAAAAGCACCAAAGGAGGCTTCGTCCACAGCGCCGTCACCAGAGCCCAAAGCCGCCAGGGCGGCGCGATAAGATTTTTCAAATGAAGTCTCGTCGGTCACCGCCTGAAAAGCGGCCTGGCGCTGGTTGAGAGCCCGGGCTTGGGCAATGCGCACGGCCAGCTGCCGGCGTGCTCCCAGAGCCACTACCGCCACTTCCTCAGTGGCCTTATTGGAACTCTCAATACCCTTTTCTTCGCGGAATTCCTCGGCCTGGGGCAGGGGCATGGGATGCAACAAATCTTCGATGGGACGCCCCGGATCTGGGTTCTGCCCGCCGCCCAAACGCTGCAAGCCCGCCTCAAAATCCTGTCGATAGGTCCGTATTTCCTCCTGCGGCGCCCCATCCAAAAGATACAGGCCGCCCAGGGCGAGAAAATCGGCGAAGGTGACTTCCTCCAGCGGCAGCCCCCGGCCCAGTCGCGCCAGGTGGCTGGCAATCTGACGGTCGCGGTCGCGATCGCGACCAAAGCGACGCAGCTTCTCGTCCTCGCCCAATTGCAATTGTACTTCCTGGTCCTGACGAATGATCTCCACCAGATCCTGGAAGAGCCGCCGGGCCCGTCCCGGCTGGTCTTGGCGCACGGCCTCACCCAGGCGCTCGGCGCGGCGGCGCAAGCGCCGCATTTCGGCCCGCCAGCCCTCTACTGTCTCCTGTCCCAGGCCAATCCCCGCGTATACCGCCTGGCGGCCACAGCGCTCACCGGCGGCAAACCACAGCATAATATCGCGGCGGTTCATCGCCCGGCGCCGGGCCCCCGATGCCCCGTCGACCAGCACCAGGGCGCTATTGGGGTTGCTCTCAAGCATCAATCCGCAGAGGCGATTGGGGTCTTCCAGCAGGGCCAGCACCTGGCGATGGGGAATCCCCAGATCGAATACGTCGGCCCCCTGCAAAGCGCGTTCGTACGAGCGCTCGGGGCCTGTCACCTGCAGGGCCAAGGCGTGCAGACGACCGCCCAATTCGGCGGCCAGGTCGGCGGCAGTACCGTCGAGATCCCCCTGGTGCTTCCACTGTTCCAGCGCTGGCCCCCAGGTCAGTACATTGGCCTCTATTTCGGTCTCGCTGAAACCGGCGGCCAAAAGCCGAGACTCGACTTGGGCGGCGATATCCTCCAGCTCGGTATCGCTGGTGTAATTGAGTAGATCCTGGGTCGACAGGCCCGTCGGTGAGACGACGCGAATTTCGGCCGGCCGCGCCGGAATCGGGAACAGCCGACTGGCCCCGGCCACCGCCTCCTCGTCGGCTGGATCAATCCCCACCTGCCGCAACAGTCCAGCGGCGCGCCCGCGCTCGGCCAGAGGCTGGTAGCCCTCGCTCATCAAAGTAGCCAGGTCCTGCCCTTCGGCGTCTAGCGAATAGAGCAAATGGTTGCCGGTACCGGTCAGGATCTCGAATTTGCGCATCCCAGCCGAAAAGCGACCGTCCTGGGTATCGGGTTTGTACTCGGCTGACAGCACCACCACCGGCCCGGCCGCAGCAATATCCCGATCGCCGTGCAGGCCCTGTGCCTGGGCCACGCCCTGGCGAATCAGCCAGGTTTTGAAAAACGGCATGAAGCGATTTACGTGCTCGCCCCCTGCGACCATTTTGTGAATGCCCCAATGGGCGGCCAGAGCACTGGTGACCCGGTAACTGTCGTGCGGTTCGGGACGGCCCAAATTGTCGAGCACGTGCCCCACCCGAGTCACCTGGAAAAGCCCGGCCAGACTTTCTGCGCCGCTGCCCAAGGCCTGGCCGGCCCAGGTCTCCCACTCGCCCTGGGTGGCGAATTCGTCGCGTCTGGCCATCACCTGGCGGGCCAATTCTACGACCCGTTCGTGGTCCTGGTCCGGCACCCCGATCTGGCTCAGTTTCTCCGCCCGGGTCAAGGTCAGGACGAATTCGAGGAAGAGACCGTCCTTAGGCACGCAATAACCACCGTAGGCTTCCCCCGCCGGATGGATCAGGCGGTCCCGGCGCCGGCTCATCTGATCGCCCATATCCTCGATATCGCCGAAACGCGAAGCGTTAACCATAAGAGCCAAGGCGTTGGAAAAAGCGAAATGGGAAGCCATCGAGGCGTTTTCGCCCGTCTTCAGCAATTCGGGTTGGGTCAGACTGTCGTAGCTGCATACTGATTTGTTGATCAGGCCGTAGATCTGCCGCCCCACCCGGGCGGCGGCCCGGTCGGCCCCGCCCACCCACTGGGCCCAGGTCTCGACCGATTCGCGCTCGCGCTCACCCAGATCGACGCGGCTGGGAGTATAGAGCAAATGGTAACGCTTACTGCCGCCGGTGGCCTGAAAATAACAGCGCGGATCCAGCGTCAAGGCGTTGAGCCCCTGTTCGGCGAGCAGGGCCTTGCGCGCCGTGGTCTTGGCCAGACGCTGGTAGCGACGCAGATAGGTGCGTACCCGCTGCTGTAAAGAAGGCCGTTCCCGGGCCAAATCCTCGAGGACGCGGCGACGGGCGGCAAAACGGGTATAAGTGTCGAGATCGACGCGGTAGTGCTCGTCGGCCTGGACCACGGCCAGCAGGGCCTGTTCGGGGGTTAATTCGGGGTGGGCGCGACAGTGCTGATCGACCTCGGGCTGCAATAGCTGGCGGTTGCGTTCGGCCACCCCTTCCAGGGCCTGGAGCTGCAATTCCTCGGCGTGCTCGCGCAAGCATTCTTCGACGCGCCCGGTCTCATCGCTGCAGGCTGCTTCCCGGGGGCCCTGCTCCTCTTCTTCGCATTCGAGCAATACGCCCAAATAGGCCAATTCTTCCTGCACACTGCGGTTGCTGCCCACCACCCGGCGGACAGCCGCCCCTTGCGAAAGTTGGCCGCGGGCGGCGGCTTCCTCGACTTCTACCCAGATACCCAATTCGCCAATAACCCGGATGCCCAGCGCCTCAATGCGGTCCCGGTAGCGGGCCTGGCGGTCTTCGACGGCCCGGTGCAGGCCCTCCTGTTCGATAGCCCAGAACAGCGCCATCGACTCCTCCAACCAAGTGCGGATATACCCTTCGGTCATACCCGCCGATTGGGTCGTCAAAATATGCAAGGTGGGTAAGGGGCGCCGCGGCAACAGGGCTTCCTCGGCCCAGTCGCCTATCTGCGCCCCCCTCTCCAACCCCGACTCCTCGATCAGGATCTGAGCGGCGGCGGCCCACGAACCGGCTTTGCCCCGATGCTCAATCAATTGCTCGACAACGGCGCGCTCCTGCTCCAATAAGACCTGCCGCAGGGCTTCGAAAGGACTCATCTCGTCCTCGTCGACCAATTGCTGCACAGCGCCCAGATGGAGACGGTAAAGCCCCTCCACCAACACCGCCACGGCAACAATATCGGCGACCATGCTCCCGGTGCGGGCCTGTTCCAGGGCGGCCTCCTCCACGCCCGGGGCATCGTCTAGATGACCACCAACGATCTGCCGGCCCAAGGCGAGGAATTCACTCTCCATCACCCGACGGATATTGCGGGCCCAGTTATCGGCCATTTCCTCGCGGAACGATTCCTCCATACCGGCGATATCGATCACGGTCTGGGCCGTTTCCTGGCCGTCGACCACTTGGACTTTCTCTTTTATAAAGAGCGGAATGGCCTCTACCCAGTGGTCGGCCACTTCCAGCCAGCGGTAATCCGGACTGCTGTAGATACGGTCCCCGGCCAGACGGACAAGTTTACGCAGATTGCCGGCTTTGCCCAGATAGGGCTCTTCGAATTCGTTGATTTTGACCAGCAGATGGGAGCCCGTCGGCGAGGGCCGCTGGCTGATAATGACGTAGGCGGCGTGGCGCTTGGCACCTTCCAACAAGGTACGGCGCACGTCTTCGACCAGGCCCAGACGCTGCTGCGCATCTTCGGCGATAGCGCTCTGCTCGGCGGCCAGGGCGGGCGGGGCCCCGCCTCCCCACTCGTCGGCGTGGTCCTCGACCCGCCCGCGGGTCCGGGCCAGGGATTCCAGCATAGCCCCTTTTTGCACTTCGAGAATGGCCTCTTCCAGCTGTTCGCAAGCCCCTTCCAACTGCACCAGGGGCACTTCGTCCTGGCCTTCCAATAACAACCGCAGCGCCTCCGAGGCCGGATGCAGATCGACGTGACCGCCCACGGCCTGGCCCAGGGCCGCGGCCAGATCGGCCCAACCGGCTTCGGGCTGCAACAACACCGCATCGGCAAAAAGAGTGGCCTGGTTGTGAAAAGCCCGGCTCATGCGCCCAAAAACCAGTTGGCGCCGCAATTGCCGCGTCTGCCGAGCCTGGCGGGCAATATTGTCTCCTTCTACTTCGCGGTTGTAATCGCGCAATACTTCAAACAACAGCAGGCGCTTTTCATCGGGGTCTTCGGGACCGCTCAAAACTTGCTGCGCCGCTTCGCGGTGGTAGGGCAAGTCAATCTGATCCTGCCCCAGCAGCCAAGTCACCTGCTGATCGCGCCACAGCCGCCCCGCCTCGCCGTCGCCGCCGCGGGCGGCTTTGCGCAGGAACAGGGAAAATAGATTGCCGCTGTCCAACACACGCCCTTCCAACACCTGCTGCAGGTGGGTCTTCTCGGCGCGCGAGAAACTCTCGTACAGTTCCAGGGTCCCGTGCAGGGCGCGGCGCTGGGAATAACCGCCCAAACGCCAAAACAAAAAGCACTGACCCAGGGCCAGTGCCAATTCAAAACCGCGCAGGATGTGGGGTTGGCGGGCGCGCACGTCCCCCTTGGCCCCATCTAACTCCAGCCCTAAGGCCCCGGCGACATCTACGGCTAAGCGCACGGGGCCCCCTTCGTCCTCCAGGTCGAAAAGCAAATCGTGGTCGCGGAGCAAATAAACCGGGTATTGACTGCCGGCTAACTGATCTACCAAGGCTCGCCAGCCCTCTCCTCCCGCATAGCGCTTGAGCACCAATTGCAGGGCCCGCGTACCCAGCAGGGCTGTGAGCTGCACGGCTTCTTCCGCATCATCGGCTACGACCAGGGCGGCCGAAGCCAGGCCAGGACCGCCAAAACTCAAATGCCCGGTGGCCACTGCCTGGCCGACACCGCGCCGACCGCGCCATATACCCGTTTCGCTCTGGTGGACTGCGACCAGGCGCAGGGGAAATTCGCCAGTGGACAAGGTTCACCTCCTGCAAAAATCTGCACTTAATTTGGGCTGAACCTTGTTAAAATAGCCTATGCAAGGAATAAGGCAAGTGACGGCCCATTCCCTTGCCCATCCCGAAAGGATTAAGAACCGGTGCGGCGGACAGGCGGCGCCAAAGGTCTTTTTTTGCCGGCATCCATAGCCCCGTACTGGCCCAGCTTGTTGCGCAGGGTGCGCGGCGTAATCCCCAGCCGGAAAGCGGCTTCGGTGCGTTTGCCGCTGCATTCCTGCAATGTCCGCAGGATGAGGCGGCGCTCCATCTCGTGCAGGATCATGCCTTCGGGCAGGTCTTCGCCTTCGGTTGAGGCGCGCCCATCGGTCAGAGCGCGGGGCAGGTCCTCCACCTGCAGCAAGGGCCCTGCCGCTACCACGACCGCCCGTTCGAGGCAATTCTCCAACTCGCGGACATTGCCCGGCCAATGGTGTCCCAGCAGCAAGTTGAGCGCCTCTTCGTCCAGGCCGCTGATCGACTTGCCGTTCTGGTCGTTGAAAACCTCGATAAAATGCCGCGCCAACGAAGGAATATCCTCGCGGCGCTGGCGCAGCGGCGGCAATTCAATCTCGATGACGTTGAGGCGATAGTACAGATCCTGGCGAAAGCGCCCGGCTTCGGCCTCGTCGAGCAAATTGCGGTTGGTGGTGGCGACAATGCGCACATCTACGGCAATGGTGCGATCGCTGCCAATACGCTCGAATTCGCGCTCCTGCAAAACGCGCAGCAACTTGGCCTGCAGGCTCAAATCGATCTCGCTGATCTCGTCGAGCAGCAAGGTGCCGCCATCGGCCATTTCAAAGCGCCCCCGGGTCTGCCGGATGGCCCCGGTAAAGGCGCCCTTCTCGTGCCCGAATAATTCACTCTCGAGCAAATCCTTGGGCAGGGCGGCGCAATTGAGGCGGATAAAGGGCCCTTCCCCCCGCTCGCTGTTGTAGTGCAGAGCCCGGGCGACCAATTCCTTGCCCGTGCCGGACTCGCCGGTGACCAGGACCGTAGCGCGGCTGGGCGCCACGGTATCGACCAGATCAAATACCTGCCGCATATTGGGCGCCTTGCCAATTATATTGGCGCTGCTGTACTGGCTTTGCAGCTGGGAGCGCAAACGACGGTTCTCACGCCTTTTGTCCTGATGGTCCAAAGCCCGCTCCACGGTAAGGCGTTTCCAGAAAAATAAGCACTCCGCATCAAGTCGGCGTGGGTTCCATGTGGACAAACCACTTGGGTAAGGCCGGACACCGGACCCATCGCCGTTCCAACGCCGCCATAGCTTTGTGGGT
>WLWI01000389.1_pt1 | contig 43272 bp, 45 predicted proteins | sample 6701501 | NCBI WGS metagenome assembly WLWI01 (sample SAMN12718690, study PRJNA515312) | sponge metagenome | isolation source: marine sponge | host: Mycale hentscheli | place: New Zealand: South Island, Marlborough, Capsize Point | collected 2014-11-01 | reverse complement strand
CTTCTCATGGTTTGAGAAAAACCGCCGGTTGTGGAAAAACTGTGAGCGGCTAATCGAAAGCTCGTTGGGCATGATGCTACTTGCAAATATTGCGCTGTTGCTTCGGAGATCTTGAACAGGCTCTTAGGCCGCGAACACACGCTGGTGCAAGAAGGTTTGTTCTTCTCCAAACTGGCCGTCGTCACCTTCGGCGGCGCCTACGCTGTGCTCGCCTATATGGCGCAACAAGCGGTGCAGACCTACGCCTGGCTGAGTGCCGGAGAAATGCTCGATGGTCTCGGGCTGGCGGAAAGCACGCCCGGCCCACTCATCATGGTCACCAATTCGTCGGCTTCTTGGGGGCTTACTGCTATCCGGCGCCCTTCGAGCCGGGCACGGCCGCCCTGCTCGGCTCCGCCATGACCACTTGGGTCACTTTCGTGCCCTGTTTTCTGTGGATATTTCTAGGTGCGCCGTACGTCGAAGGCTTGCGTCATAACCGTTATTTGAATGCCTCCTTGTCAACGATTAGCGCCGCCGTGGTCGGCGTCATCTTGAACCTAGCAGTGTGGTTCGGCGTCCATGTTCTATTTCAATACGTCAATACCTTGCCAATAGCCGGCCTCAAAGTGCTGGTCCCCGTGTGGGCCTCCCTCGATCTGCCGGCCCTGGCGCTGGCCCTCATCGCGGCCATCGCCCTCTTGCGCCTGCGCATCGGCGTCATCTGGACCGTCACCGGCTGCGGCCTACTGAGCGCCGCCGCCGAGATCGCCACGCTCATGTAGCCCTCGGTTGCAAAGAAAACAGTGAGTGAACTTCGTGCCGTGGATCAAGATGACGCCCATCACAGAATGCAAGAGGCGGCGGCGGCAAATTTATCAGGGCATAGGACATATTCTGCCCCTGGTATCCAGCCACTGGCATCGAGTTGCCTAGGCCAGCAAATAAGATGGGTACCTCCCACCTTGTTGGATTTACGTTGCAACAAATTCGCCATCCTCAAGGTTCGCATCTTCTGAGTCTCGCGGTTCCTTCCAGGCATCACCGACCACCTCGCGAATTCTCTCCACGATTTTTTCCGCCCGGTCTTCTAAGAACGTTCGAAAAGCCTCTTTTCTAAAGCGCTTTTCAAACTCCGGTTCTGAGCAGGAGTACGGTATAAAACAGGTTTGAAGGCGGCGATCCAGATCTTGATGGCTTCCTTGATCGACATGGAGTGACGCGAGTTCTGGCATATAAGCATCAGGGTTCCGATCTGCGAGATCACGGTTGGTACTCTTAGAAACGATGATCCTGTTAGCTATAGAGTTCAGTTGCCGTTTTGGCAAGCCGGATTTGTTTAACGCATACGGGAAGATATGATGGTCTTCCAAATCTCCTTGAAGCGCGCTGCCCGTCATAAAATCTTTTCTTATCGTGTTGCGCATCAGCACTTGAATAGCTTTATATCTGCCACCAGTAGTGTGGCTAATATCAATAATCTCAGCGGTTTCAAAATGTACTCTAGGAAACTGTATTGAACTTTGCCCTTCAAGAAACCCGCAAAACCTTCTGAAATCATCGCCTATTTTATAGTTATGCGCAGGTGAAGGGTTTGCCGCAAGAGTTGTGCAGAAATACCACTTATTGAGCATGTTAGAAAATTTCGGCTGTAATAATGCCCCTGGGAAGCACATCAGTGTTGCCGCAATCGACACTAACGTTCCGTGCGGAGGCTGAGTTTCAGCAGTTGCCCCGAGTCCATTGATCCACTCACATGCTGCATGCAAATGAAAAGCGGCATCTTCCCATTGCTCTTCAATATATTGACGTTCGAGAGACAGTAAAACCGAACGGGTGGCCTGTGGAACCTTGCTGGTTCTATTTTTACGCAAATAGAACAATGATAGAATTTGCAAAACGCGTTCGCCATCGATCTCATAATCGTTCAACATGGGATGTGCTTCTTTGGAAGCATCAAGAAGTCCTTTGAGATCAGGAGATGGATAATAGCGGGCAACCGCGAGGTCGAACGTGGTCAGTCTTGTTCCCGTGGAATTGATGGTTTCGAAGACACGGCAAACAGACTCAAGCGGTGCGTTATTGTCCAGTGCAACAAACGGTATTGAAAATTTTCGAATAGTTTCAAATACACCCTTGAGGCGTGCTGCTGCCTGCCTTGCTGCGGTTTTGTCAGATTCAAATTCCGGAAAATCACCCGAATCTTCCATGTACTCGGAGATGAATACATCGCATTTCTGCTGGTTTAGCGCGACATCCGAGCGAATCAATCTATTGTTTTCTTTTCGTTCTGGATTCTTTTTTCCTCGCCTCCGGCTAACTATCCAAGCCGTGTTCTCCTCCGAGAAGACTTCATGCATTTTCTTTAGATCGAAATAGTAATTCTGCCTTGGGTGAGCATCTAGGAAGACCCTAGCAATTGAAGTGAGGCGCTGCTGCCCATCCAATACATAGTATGATTCAGAGCCTGGTTCATCATAGGTCTCATCAAGGTTTTCGTCTTCTGGTGGATAATTTGCATCTAATTTTCTCGACTTGAGCGATACTTTATCGTTCTCTCCTAGTATTAAAAGAGAGCCCACCGGATAATTTCTGGCTATCGAGTCGATCAGTAACCGGGTCTGCCCTTCTTGCCAGGTAAAATCCCTTTGAAACTGTGGTATCAAAAAATGTCCGGAGCGGACTTTCCGCAGTAACTGCCCAATATCAAAATTTATAGTCTGCATCTTCGTTCTCTATCGTAAATCTGACGGGATGCGTGCAGGGCGCGCCTAAATAAAGCCGCTGCCTTAGCACCAGCAAGCAAACATGCACCACGAACAAAGTCAGCAAAAGGATATCGCGCCCCTTCCACGCACTCATTATGCCGCTGAGGCTTCAACGAATGCGCTATCTGAGCAAGGCATAGGAATTGGGAGCGCTTGATCCGTCAAGTCTTCGATATGCAAGTCAATAGCTTCATGTATTAGAGCCAATACCTCTGCGAATAGTCAATTCAAACCACCAGATTCGCGCGCGCGTCGAGTAGCGCCACGCGAGCCACGCGGCGGTCGCCTGACTTGCAGGGGCCCAGGACTTGTGAACGAGCCGTCGCCTGACACCTTGCTGACCGCCAGTGCGACACAGGTCGCGCTCAGCCCCTTCAACCACGGGCCGCGCGCGATAGCGGCCCGTCGATGCGCCCGGCATCGCGGTTGCTGGGGATGGGAGAGCCTGTCTCAGGCCAGCGCTGGCGGCGCGCGGACCTCGCGTTTGGCCAGGTGCCCGAGGAGGGAGGCGATGACCGCCGGTTCGGTGATGAGCGCCAACACGTTCACTGATCCGCCACAGCGCGAGCAGATGCTGAGATCGATGTCGAACACCCCTCGCAGCCGCTGCATCCGTGTCATCAAGGCGCCTGGTGGGGGACCTGAGGTGGGCTCCTCGTCTGTGCACACCCGCGCCTTGAGCGGCTGTTTGCCCGGCACCCCAACACGATGGCGTGCATTGGGTGCGAACACGCCGTGGTATCGGATGAGAGGCGGGCGCGGGCGCGGCACTCACGCCGCCAGAGGCGCCAGGAAGTCTAGTGGCTCGAACAGACAGTGCGTCGTGCCATCGCGAAAGGGGCGCCTGAGTTCGTGCACGACAAGGCCATCCCCATCAATAGACAGCCTCTGCGACGTCAGTGGAGCGCGCGCCATGTCACGGCAAAGCCGCTCGAGCTTATCGCGCTCACGCGCGCCACCGGCCACCGCCGCATTGAGGCAGAAACCGTCAGGGTTCGCCGTGAGTGCGCCTCGCGTCGATGGCAACGCCTCGGCCCGCGTCGGTACCCGTAGCCTCATCGTGCGTTGACCAGCCAGCGGTCCACCTGCCATGCGCTCACGCACGGCCGCGCCAGCGAGCCCCGACAGCGCATCGTCAGGGGCGGGGTCGATATCAAGGTCAGGTTGCTCCGCGTCCATGACCGATGCGCCTGCGCGCACCAGGCAGCGGGTGAGGCGCCGGATGAGACCTGACAGTCACCGCTCGAGGTCAGCGTCAGTGGCAACCGGGGCACGCTGCAAGCGCGCTTTCCCATGGACGAAACGCCACGCGCCGTCGGGTACCAGCATATGCTCATCGCGCACGAACCCCGGTCGTCTCCTGCCCTGCTCGTCAAGGTGCGCGAAGAACGCGCCCCGACGGCGCTCGACCACCTCGTAGAGCAGCGCGCATCTTCCGGGCGATGGCCTACTAAACCCTAGCGCTACCCTAACGGCGCCCGACTTGGCCGCCGGCAGGCGCCGGGCAGGGGCGCTGAACACGGGCACTGGACAGGTGCCCCATGCCTCTAGACGCGCTCGCCCTGGGCATTCGATACGCCGCGCCTCGCCCGACCGCCATGCCCGAGCGCTTCGTAGGCCGCGGGCGCGTTCACCGCGCCCAGCCCGGAATGTCCGAAGGGCGCACCGTTCGTCTGCTCACCGATATCTGCTGAGGATCGGGACGCTCTGTGGGCGGCTCTCGCAGGCGGTCGCTGATGGCGCCGGCCGGAGCTTTGGATGTGTCCGTCTCAAGATTCGTTACCGGCTACGAGCAGGGCGGAGACTGTTCGGTTGCGAGAGCAGGTCAGGGCGTTTTAGTGGAGCGACTCTCCAACGCAAGGCCACAGGCCGCGCAGACCGCAGAGCCGGTGGCCGGGGAGCCTAGCGCTAAGGCGCCGGTAACATAGGCAAGAAGCAAGGCGCAGAGCGCGCCGCCGGCGGCCAATGCGAGAACCTGCTCGAACGCAGCTAGCTTGACGCCCCGGTACATGATGAACGTGCCGCAGGCCCACAGGGCGCCGGCGATGACCGCCATCCAATCGCCCGCATTGCGCGGCCAAGGCCAGCCGCCATCGCCACCCAGAATAATGGCCAATCCGCCGAAGCCGCCTATGAGAACCAGTGCCCGCGCGCGGGTTACCGGGCTTGATGCCTTGATGGAGCCGTGGGGGCGCGCACATGGCGGGGCCCTTTGGATGCGGCAGATGGTGTTGGGTGCGGGGTTGGAATTCTGTTTGCACCATCCAAGCGGCATGGTCCTACCCGCAGAACTGAACGGCGTCGCGGGCCTTGCCTCCAGCCAAAATCGTGTCGGCGCATCACGCGTTTCATTCTGTTACGCGCTCTTGATTCTGTCTTTATTTACAGGGGCGGCTTTCTTTGGCCGGAACATCCGTGTGCCCCTGATGATTACGCGCCATCGGGTTCCTGCATCCAGCCCGGGATGTTCCTCTGGCCATGCAACACCCGCCACACATCGATGTGCTCCGGACGCTCGACGTAGAACACAAGGTGTGGGTAGCGCGTCAGCGGCCAGGCACGCAGGCCGGGCAGGTTGAGTTCGTGGGCATAACGCGGGGAGCCAGTGGCCGGATGGCGAGCGATGTGGGCGTAGGCCTGCTCCAGCGCATCGATGAAACCCAGCGCTGCGGCTGCGGTGGCTTCGTTCAGGTAGTAGGCAATCGCGTCCTCGACGTCCCGGTTGACCTGCTCACGCGGGACGACGGTTTTGCGCTTCACGCTCGGCTTGCGGCCTTGCCTGCTTGGCGCACCCGGTCACGCAGACCTTCGAAGTAACCGGCATCGGCCGGTGCCGCCGGTGCCGAAGCTGCGCCCGCCATCAGCAGGCTGCGCAGTTGCTGGCGGTCCCGATCCCTGCGGATCAGTTCACGCACATACTCGCTGCTGGTGCCGTAGCCACGCTGGCTGACCTGTTCATCCACGAAGGACTTCAGGGCATCGGGGAGGGAAATGTTCATTGTGCTCATGTTGCAATCCTAGTCACCTTGGCAAAATTTGGCAAGAATGAGCCGGGATGGGCAAGATCGGGCGCCAGCGTGGTTTGACTGCCCGCTGACCCTGGCATCACCGGCGGCTTGATGGTCATGGCATTCTTGAGGCCGGATCGCCCAATCAGGCTTGCAAGAGATGATGGGGCTTGCTGCCAGAGGTATCGGTCCTCGGTCCCCCCCTGAACAAGTCTTCAGTCATGCCTCCGGCCGGACAGCCGCATCAACGGGATTGGTTCTCCGAAGGTCGCCCTTCGCAGCAACAGGGAACAGTCAATGGGAAAAGAGGTTGACTCACGGAGCCGGCACCGCTTCGGCGTTTCCCTCGGGATTTCGAAACCCCGCCAGCATTGATGGGCGGCAGAAAAGGAAAAGGCCAGAACAACGCCTGGCCTTTGAAAAGTGGTCTACATCCGCCGTCATTCATGCAGGACCTGCCTACACCCACTTGATGTCAGCCTAGCAAGCCGCGCATGATCGCCCCTCGAACCCTGGCGCGGGGTAGCCGCATGAGCAGTGTGATGCAACCGATGACCGGCGCAGAGCCGCAAGAGCCCATCCTTTTGCAGTCCCTGGAAGACGGCGTACTGCATTTAACCCTCAACCGGCCCCAGCAGTTCAACGCCCTGTCGGAAGACATGCTAACAGCGCTGACTGGGGCCATGCGCGAGTGTGCCCATAGACCGCAGGTGCGCGTGGTGGTGTTGAGCGCCAAGGGTAAAGCCTTCTGCGCCGGGCATGATCTCAAGCAGATGCGCGAGCGGCACGGGCAGGACTACTACACGGCGCTGTTTGCACGGTGCAGTGAATGCATGCGCAGCATCGTCGAATTACCCCGCCCGGTCATAGCGCGGGTCCACGGCCTAGCCACGGCGGCCGGCTGCCAACTGGTGGCCACCTGCGATCTGGCGGTCGCCAGCGAATCGGCCGAGTTCGCCGTATCCGGCATCAACCTGGGGCTGTTCTGCAGCACCCCCAGCGTGGCCTTGAGCCGCAATGTTTTGCCCAAGCGGGCGTTCGAGATGTTGATGACCGGTGAGTTCATCAACGCGGCAACAGCGGTGGAATACGGCCTCGTCAACCGCGCCGTGCCGGAGGCGCAGCTGGACGGCGCCATCGATACCCTCACGCACACCATCAAACGCAAACCGCCCGTCGCCGTGGAGACCGGCAAACGATTGTTCTACCGCCAAGCCGAGATGAGCTTGGGGGAGGCTTACCGCCTCGCCGGGAAAACCATGGCCTGCAATATGATGGCGGAAGATACCGTGGAAGGTGTAGACGCATTCATCGCCAAGCGCTCACCTAAGTGGAATCATTAACCGACGCCCATATCGACGCCGAGGGCCGGCGCCACCCCGTGGCGCTCAACGCCCGCATTGTCAGCCTGGTACCGAGCATTACGGAACTGCTGTTCAGCCTGGATCTTGCAGAGCAAGTGGTGGGCCGGACCACGTTTTGCATTCATCCGGCGGGCAAAGTCGATGGGGTGCGGCGGATCGGTGGCACCAAGACCGTCAACTTCGAGCGGTTGGCGGCCCTGCATCCCACCCATGTCATCGTCAACATCGATGAGAACCGCAAGGAAGATGTGGCGGCCTTGGAGGCGTTGGGGGCGCAGGTGGTCGTCACCCATCCCAAAGCACCGCAGGACAATCTAGCGCTCTACCGGTTGCTAGGGGGCATCTTCGGCCGCGGCACTCAGGCGCAGGCGCTGGGCCGGGCATTTCGCCGAGAATTAGCCGCCACACGAACGTTCAAAGCGGGTCGAGTCACCCGCACCGTGCTCTATCTCATCTGGCGCAAACCGTGGATGACCGTCGCCAGGGATACCTATATCTCCCGCACCCTCGCACTCGCCGGCTGGATGACCACACCTGCGCATACCACCACCCGCTACCCGGAAATCTCCGCCGATGATCCCTGCTGGCGGCAGGCGGATGCGGTATTGCTATCCAGCGAACCCTATCCGTTCAAGGACAAACACATCGAAGCGATCCAAGCACTCGCCGGCCCGCGCACAGCGGTTCGATTAATCGACGGAGAAATGACCTCCTGGTACGGCTCCCGCGCCATCCGGGGATTGCGTTATCTTCGCGGCTTCGACATTTCATCGAGTGCTCAATGAGCGAATCCGCCGTCCCTTCGCCCTGTATTAACGTGTGCACGCTGCGCGCCGGCGACGGGCTATGTACCGGATGTTGCAGACACATCGACGAAATCGCCGCCTGGGGCATGATGAGCGATGCGGATAAACGCGCTGTACTGCGCAAATGCGAGGAACGCATGGAGGCGATGTTCGAGGATAGTTAGTGACTCGAGTTTCGGGGTTTGAAACCGTGCTCAAGTGTTGATAGCCATGACCCAAGTTATGATCGAAATAACAACCTTGGTTTTTCAGATCATTAAAGATCCTGAATTCAAGTGATAAGTGCATAACCGGACAAACTATTCGCATCCATACCAGTCAGCGCCATCAATACTTCAGCCGGTGTCTTAAAGCCTAGGCATTTTCTAGGCCGGCTATTCAGGGCACCTGCTAAAGGGCACCTCTAATAATCCACATTCTGAAATCTTATGATCAATAAAATCAGTCACTTACGCTCTGGAAAAATGTCAAAATCGTAATTTTTAGAGGTGCCTTAAAAATAGTAATATCACTATTTCGGACGCTGACCCTCTATCTGCTCTCGTGCTTTGCGCTGAAACTTTTCGATCCACCCATCGGCTGCGAAACTGTAGAAATCATCTTCGCCGATAATCACGTGGTCATGTAGCGGGATCCTCAGTACTTCACACGCAACGGTCAAATGCCATGTGAAATCTCTGTCTTCTTCACTCGGTGATGGATCTCCGGATGGGTGATTGTGCACAACGATCATTCCGCTAGCTGCCACCATCACGGGGGTTCGGGTGATTTCGCCGGGCTGGGCGTAAACTGACCTCGGCGTGCCGATATTGACAACTTCGAATGCTATGATCTTCAACTTGATATTCAAACTGATGGCGATGATTTTTTCCTTGCCTTCATTTTGCATATCCCGAAATAACTCAACGACGGTATTCGGGTCGGTCAGTATCTGGCCGGTCGGAGCATCTGCGCTAACACGCTTCTTTTTGAACTTGACTTCTATCTCACGCAGATAGGTCGGATCCTTAATGGTTTTCTTTTCGACCACTACATTTTCCTTCAGGGCGTACGTCAGGAACGGACTGGCGGAACTAGCTAATTCTCATGAATGAACATCGAATTGTAGCGTCGAGCGGATTGGTATGGGCAAAATCGACAGATGTAGCTCGCTGTCCAGATCCCCTTCGGGCTCTGTTGTTTCCGCATGATCCCTACTTTGGTGCACGCGGGCGTGCTGGTCGCCGAGGATGAGTCCACTTATCTCGACTTGCCCATGGACTCACCCGGCGAGCAACTGGCCGGCGCCGCGGTGCGCGATGGGGGCACAACCGCAGGTCCATCCACGCAAACACCGATAAAGGCCGGCTCAGCTGATGGCACTAGCGCCCTCGACCGCAACCGTGACTTGGCGTTGTGCAACGCGCTCGAGTCAATGCCTGGCCGTTCGCAAAAAGAAGTTACCCTACTTCTGCACACATCTGACGGGAAAATTGTTAGCAGTTTCGGGGAAACACCCCTGCTCGATTGTTCCAGCCGCTCATGCAGCCCGTTATGCCTCAAGATGAGCATCACAGCGTACTTCGAGCAACTGGAAGCTCCGTTAACGAATCCTCGCTGGTCCTGGGGGGCGGTTCGAGCGTCTGATGGTGCAGTGGTCTTGCGGGTATGGCAGGACCACAGGATTGTGCAAGATCGCACCCCGATCATGATGCTTACGCATCACTCAAAGTACCAAGGCCGAGAAGATAATCTCGGATATCAAGAACGCTTGGAACACGTGTGGCTGGTCCGGGAGGGCGCGACCTGTTATATGGTCATGTGTCTTGCCGTTGATCCAGAAGCTAGTCCACGCAAGATCCAAAGCTACAACTCAACGGACGTGTTTGTAGGTGGTGAGTTGCTTGAGCTAGATGGGGACACATGGATTACGCTCGTGGACCGGCTACCGTGGCAGGAAGTCGCCAAGTGAAAGCGCCGTGGCCCAACAATGGTGTATCGAGGGACTTGCCCATTCGCTGCGCGAATGTCTAAGCCGCTCATGCCTGCCGTTGGGCAACAAAGTCGCTTTCGGTCTTCAAGCTCAAATATTCCATTGACGGAATATTGAAATCATGTCATTGTTCCCGGCATGACGTGGGAAGTTGAATATACGGATGAGTTCGAGGCGTGGTGGTCCTCGCTCACAGAAGCGGAGCAAGTATCAGTAGCCGCTTCCGTCGGGTTATTGGAGGCCAGAGGCCCACAGCTGCCGTTTCCTCACAGTAGCGGCATCAATGGTTCCAAGCACAGCCATATGCGTGAACTCCGTACTCAGCATGATGGTCGCCCGTTTCGTACTCTGTACGCATTTGATCCCAGAAGGGCCGCCATTTTGCTGTTCGGCGGGGACAAAACGGGGGATAACCGTTGGTATGAAAAGCATGTTCCCGTTGCTGATGTCTTGTATGACCAACATTTAGAAACCCTTAAAAGCGAGGGCTTGATCGATGGCTAAAAAATTCTCGGAGCTAAGGGGCAAAATGTCTGCCGAGGCGCAAGCGGAAGCAAAAACGAAAACGGCTGTTATGCTGGAAGGCATGCCATTGCATGAGCTACGTAGGGCACGTGGCTTATCGCAACAAACCTTGGCTGAAGTGCTCCATGTTCAACAGCCTGCCGTGGCGAAGTTGGAGCAACGCACCGATATGTACATCTCCACATTACGCAACCATATTCGGGCTATGGGTGGAGAACTGGAGATCATCGCCAAATTTCCAGACGGTGAGGTGAAAATCGAGAATTTTGCCGGTTCTGAGGCCAGCCCATAAGCTTATATGCTAAAGGTTAAGCGTATTCTCAACCCATTGTCGCCCAATCGGGTAAGGGCCGGTCTCTACCCGGCCCTGCCCACAACACCCCGCCTGCGGGTCCGCACAACGCGAGAACGACCCGCTCGTGTTGATGTGCCGGGTAGAAGTGAGTAGGTTGGGTTATCACGCGTGGAAAAGACGCGGGCTGTCGGCTCGCAGCATGAAAGACATTGAGTTGACAGGCCCTATCGAACGCGCGTTCGGCGACGCCGGGGGTGCTGACGCGAGCCCCAAGGTTCATCAAACGTCGGTTCGTGAGGGGAAGGTCTGCGGCAAGAACCGAATTGCGAGAATCATGCGAGAACAGGGCCTAGTAGCCCGGTGCGTGCGGAGCTAGCGCCGCACAATCGGACTGGATAGGTTCTATGCAAGCATCGGAAATGAAATCGAGGGGCGCGCGCCGACTGGTGCTGTTCAAGTGTGGGTGGGTGAGGTCACGTACTTGAGGGTGAACGGACTTTGGCGATATTTAGCCGTTGTGATGGAGCAGTACCGGCGTCGTATCCTGGGAGGGTCGCTGCCGGCCAAACGTGATGCAGCCCTGAAGCTACAAGCTTTCAAGAACACCGGTCGGCGCCGACTGTCGAAGTGCGGCGCATAGTTTCACTCCGACCGGGGTGCCGAGTCTGTGGCCAGCCAGTAGCAACGATGGCTCCAGTAGCAACAATGGCTAAGGAGACACGGCGTGTGTCGGAGCATGAATAGAAAACGGGTTCTCAATGACAACGCCGAAGTGGAGCCGTTGTTCCATTCGTTTAAAGCCGAGCGATTCCACAAGAGAGAGTTTCAGACCGAAAAGGAACGACGGGCGATGATCATCGACTGCAGGGGTTTCTACAATCAAAGACGGATACACGCCTCATTGGGGTACCGCACCCCGGTTGAGTACGAAGTCGCCTTGGCGTAGACCCTTAGCGTAGACCCTTAGCGTAGACATTGAGCCAACAAACCAAACAGCGCAGCGGTGTGCAGTTTCGGGGAAACACCCCTACGCGATTGTTCCAGCCGCTCATGCAGCCCGTTATGCCTCAAGTTAGCGCTAACGAGCCTCGTCACCGCTTGCCGTTGCGGAAGGCCATTCAGATAACTGATGAATTTCGCGCCGACTTCACTGCATATCCGCACGAAGATGTAAGGATGCGGCGCGGCATTTGTAAAGTGCTGCTTGAGGAGTACTGTCCACTTGTGAACCTGGCTCAGCAGATTCGCTGCGTCCGCGACGTGTGCTTGACTTCTGAGTCTAATCAAGGGCCCGACGCTGAGGTGCGTCGATGGCTTCGTAACACGCTTCAGATACAGATCACATGTGCGAATCAAGGATATCAACGGGCTATATCTCGCGCCGTCCGGCTGAGGTGATAGTGCGCTAGTACCCCCGCTCTTCCCAGCGCTTGTCCTCGTGCGCGATGGATTCACGCAAGGCGCGTTCTTCCAGCTACGCGCGGGTGGTCAGCACTTCCTGAAATTCAGCCTCGCTGGCATACGCCACCCGAAAGCCGCGCTGATCGATACGCTCGACCAAATGATCGGAGGTAAGCAGGCTTAGCGCCTCGCGCACTGAACTCGCGCCGGTGCCAACACGCTGTCTGAGATCGTCGATCTTCAGCTTGGTGCCTGGCGCCAAATCACCGCACAGAATGTCCTGACGTAAGCGTGCGTAGGTACGGCTGGTGACCGATTGGATCTCGTCGTCCGGTCTGTCGGTAGGCTCTTTAATCATGTGCTGTCAGGCTTCCGCGCGTTGTCGGCAACACAAGCCCTAACATACCGCATGCGAACGTGAGATGCCGGGTTTGGGCTGCCCGGCCGCTCGGCTGGCGCAAGTCGCGGCGATTGGCCAGGCAGCGTGACGTCCAAATAAGCTGTGACCAACGACTGCTCTTGCAATTTGTCCTGGGTTCGGGTTTCGAAGTCGCTTTGATCGCGCCTCTCGTGGAGCTGTGATTCAAGCTTGCCCCAAGCGCGATTGACCATGCGCCCACGTTCAGCCGCGAGCCGCTCACCGCTCTCCTTAGCCCAGCGGAGCACATCGGTGTACGAATCAGCGTCAATGACCGCGCGCGCGTCGCAGAGCAAAGCAAGCGCCAGCGCACCGTATCAAAGCACGCTGGTCATGTCGGCAGAGTATTCGTACTCCCGCAAGGAACTGTGCTTGCGCGAGATGCTGATCAAGTACGTCCGGTTGACGCTTAACTTTCATCGTAAAGCGGTTGACGGCGTACCCGTCATCGTGTGGCGCGCACGCATGAAGTGTCCGCAGCCGCCAGCGAGATAAGGCACGCTGCCCATTTGCCGGAAGAGCCAGTGAATGAAATTATCAGGCCAAGGCGACCAATCCAGTTTCATTGAACTCGCGAAGTGAGCCACCAGGCTCGCCACCGCCTGCGCCGTGGCACTGATAGCCGCCTGGCTATGTTGGCGCCTGCCGCGTCATTGAGGCCGCGCTGTTGCCAGTCATGCGCCGCGCAAGATGGCGCCAGCGATGAAAAGAACATCAAGAATGATTCAATGGTGCAAATGGGTACGGCTTGCCCTAATACCAAGAACAATGTGAAAGAATCAAAATCCCCGACCGCGCGTACGAATTCAAACAATAAGCTGCCGTAGCGAAGCCGGGGATTGCGCAACCGGGGGGAGGTTGTGCCTGAGGGTGGACAAGACAATACACTCGGTGGAAACTGAAGCATGACAGAAGAACGCCGCATTATGAAACGCGCGAGACCGGCGCTAATAGCAGTCGTGGTGGTGGGCCTCATGGGGGGGCCGCTGTCTGCACACGCTTTCGATCCCTTGACCGCGTTGGCGGTGAAGGTCGGCACGTCGATCGTCGTCAACGGCTTCAGCCTCCTGCTCGGGAGGGCGCTGCAGGGGCCCGACGAGCACTTCGAGATGACGAAGCAGATCCACGGCCAGATACGAGCGGTGCACGAGGATGTGCTGAAGAACCGCGCCCTGGCGGTCGATTTGCATGAGCGCGCAGCGTTCCATCGCTCCCAGATCGAGGCACTCGTCATCGCTGTCGGCGAAGGCGTGAAAGAGCATGGGGAGCGAACATCGGAGATGGACCGAATCGAGGATATACTCGCCACCACCGAGAACCTGCTCGACAAAGCAGCTATCGCGCGCGAGGCCGAACGCAGGGGCGAAGAGGAGGAACTCGCGTTCACCCTCCAAACGCTGCGGGAGGAGGTGAGCCGGATCGAGCGGCAAAGCAACGCGCTCGACTTCCTCGAACACCTGCGCCCGGTGACAATCCTGCCGAGAGTGGGGGCTATCCAGGCAGGATGGATTGCACTCAAGTCGATGCCGCACACGGACATCACGCGAGCGGATTTCGTGCGTCGCGCCGGCAACTGGCTTGAGTCGCAGCGCCACCGCACCGGCGAGACCGCTCCGGTGAAGCAGACGCTCGGGGATCTGATCACCGGGATGGAGCGTCACACTCAGGGCTTCGCCCAGTACCTCGCTGAACTCGGCCGACCCTGCTCCCCGCTTTGGGACGACTACCTCACGGTCGAGGCGTACCGGCAGCACCACGAGGGCGGCATCGAAGTCTCGAGGGTCGGCGTGAGCCAGGCCCACCACGAGGTCGTGGGGCGCTCCGGAGGCGAGCACGCCGGCGGCGACGGCCACTACACCGACAGCCCGCTCGTGCAGCTCACGAGGCTCGTGTGGTCCAAAGAGGTGGTGAACCTCGACAGGCCGGTGCGCGTGCCTGCGCGGGACGGTGACACAGGCGGATCGCTGCGGCGTTCGCTCAGGCGTATTCATAACGATGCTTTCGAGTGTGGCCGCAGCTCGTTTGGGACGGAACATGAGTCGTTGGAAAGGGCTCGCAGCGATCTAGCGGATAAGGTACCGGACGTGCCGGGCAAGCGCGCGGGAACCGCGGCAGGCCAAATACCGGCGATCGTCTACGACCGTGGGCCACTCACCCTGGAAGAACTCGTTAGGCGAGGCCCCTGCGGCGAGCAGAAGAAATGTCGAGAGCACTGGGAGTACCTGCACATGCGCTTCGAGGCCGCGAAAACACTGCTCTTGGGGTTGTACGCGTTCCGAAGCGAGGTGAACCGCACGCTCGAATGGCTTGCGGCCGAAACCGCGCAGGCCGATTGCAGGTACTGGCGCGACGAGCCGCGCGTATGCGTGTTCGGCGACGAGACCGGCCGCGCCGAGCTTCAAGTAGACGCCGACGAGGCAAGTACCGGCGCCGACGAGGCGAGTAACGGCGTCACCGAGCCGAGGCCTGCGATCGATGCGTACCAGATCGCCCGCAATTGGAGTGCACAGTTGAACGATGAACAAGTTGGCGCGCTACGCCATGAGCGTGCCCGTGCCGCCCAGGCCCGCGCCGCCGCAATCGGCAGGATGCGCGGAGAACTGGACGCTCAGATCGCCGGAATTCGCCGCGCTCAGGCGCGCGACGGCCAACACTTGCGCGAGGTCGCGGCGGAGGCCACACGCATGGCCTGGATCCGCTTCGCGGTGAGCCTCGTGCAGGATCAGGTTGAACAACTGGTCGAAGATACCGCCAGGGAAGCCATCAGCGCGGCGCTCGGCGCTGATGGACCGGACTCTGACAGCGACAAGCAATGGACCGCGGTGGTTCTCGAGGCGCCGCCCGACCCGGCCCGCGAAGGCGCGGGTGACGCGAGCGGCGCGGGCAATGACACCGGCAGTGGCGCAGTTGCGGCCTCGGACAGCGGCCGAACCGCGTTGATTGCGTTCGCGCCGCGGGTCAACGAGGGCGCGCCATCCACACCAGCCATCACCACGGACTACAAGCAATCGGTGTACGGACCCAAAAGTGGGCTCAGCAAGACACAGCGATTGGCGTTGTGGCTCCCGGAGGTCGATCCGAAGGTCGCCGACTTTCTTGCTGGCGTGGGCGACGGAATGACGCTGGGGATCACGCGGCGGGTCCGCGAGTGGGTGGGCCTCAGCGCCGAGATCGACACCGCGAGCGGGCAGTATTCAAATGGGACACTTATCGGCGTGCTCGGCCCGGGGGCCGCAGGCGTCAAGGGGATCACGGGCGCGGCGAAGGTTGTCAAGCAACTGCTCGCCACCGGCAAGTCGAGCAAGAAGGTGGGTAGCTACTCCGTGCTGATGAAAGTAGGCCACGGGCGGCGAACGCAGGGGCTCTCCATTATCCGGCACAGCGCGAAAGAACAGAGCGGACGCATACTCAGCTTCGACGTCGTGACCAAGTTCAAGGGGCCGGGAAGCCTCGCGGGCAAGCTGCCGCATATGCACATCGGACGATACAAAGCGCACCTCCCGTGGGAACCCGCATGGCTGGTCCCCGCGGCGATCACGGCCTACACGCCGAAGGCGCACTAAAGACTTGAGAACGCACGGGATCCGAGGAGAGAAGACAAATGCGAAGATACTGGCACACGGCAGTCCCCGCGGCGGCGCTGCTTCTATGCACCGTGGCGACGACGGTGCACGCTCACGAGACCGTTGATAAGGCCGGAGAAATGATATTCGGCTGGTCGGCGCCGGACCTGGAAAAAACACTCAACCAGTGGCACCTGCACAAGGCAGCCGCAGAAGGAAGCGTCGAGAAAATCGACGCATTGCTGCTTGGCGGGCACATGGTGGACGAGCGCATTAGTTCAACACAGGAGATCAACCGATTGCGGGCTATGTTGGACAAAAAAAGCTCGTCATCGGATGGAAAAAAAGGGTCCATCATGGCCCAGGCCCAGCACATGGTCCACACAGCAATCGAAATCTTTAAATCTGACGAGTATCGCGGCCTGATAGCGCTTGAGTTCGTCGAAAAGGCGACGGCGCTGCACATCGCTGCCACGGGACACTATGCGGCCGCAAAGCGCCTGATCGAGAAGGGCGCGGATGTGAATGCGCAAACCCAACTGGGTATGCATCCAGTCGATTTCTCGGCCATGAGCAATAGTGTGCAGCTTCTCGAACTGATGCTCGATCACGGGGCCGATCCCGAGCGGCCGTCGTCGAGAGTGAGGCTGCAACCCCTGTACTGGGCGGTGCAAGGTAACGCCGTGCACACTGCGCGCGAGCTGCTCAGACGCGGCGTAGACGTTAATGCAAAGACGATCAATGGAGAGACGCCAATGGACTTGGCCATGTTCAGAGTACGCAGAGATAATTCCTACCTGCTGCGGGTGCTGCTGGCAGAGCACGGCGGCCGATGCGCGAAGAAGATATGCGAGTGCGAGAGCGGACGTGATAGGGAGCCTGGGTGCGAACCGCCCCGCCCCCGACACTAAACGTGATCGCGTCGAAGGGGGGGGGGACTGAAACGGATTGCCCAGGCCGTGTCCCAACGCCGGGTTCGCGAGTGCATGCGCCATGGCAGGTCGCGGCTGGGTGTACAGCGTCCTGCCAGATGGCATGATTGCGGCAATCGCCATCGTCAACGAGGGAGCGCGGGCGACCCACTATGTGCGTGACTTCGAGCCTGGATCCATTGACCTGATCAGTGCTTTCGAACGCCAGGGTAAACACCTCGGCACCGGTGATGCGGGCCAGGTTCTCGCGCAACCGCCTGCTCGGATCCAGGTAACCGCTGGCTGCGGACACACGGCGTTCGTAGACGTTGGACATGGTGATGGGAAATAGCCGTCCCTGAAGGCGCTATTTTAATCATCGATGTAGCCGTAACCGGCGCCGGCGAAGGCTGCGGCCATCGCTTTGGCGCGGTCGGCCCACAGAGCGGTCGGCCCACAGAGCGGTCGGCTACGGCATCGCGGGGCAACCCGATGACCTCGGGGCTCCCGAAGCGGCTGACGCGAAGCTCATCCGACAGGTCGATATCAGCGAAGCCCTCCGCCATATATCAGGCCATGGACCGAGGCTCCTGCCGGAGCAGCGAATAGTCGATTCAAACCACCCGATTCGCGCGCGCGTCGAGTAGCGCCACGGGAGCTACGCGGCGGTCGCCTGACTTGCAGGGGCCCAGGACTTGTGAACGAGCCCTCGCCTGACACCTTGCTGACCGCCAGCGACACAGGTCGCGCTCAGCCCCTACAACCACGGGCCGCGCCCGATAGCGGCCCGTCAATGCGCCTGGCATCGCGGTTGCCGGGGATGGGAGAGCTTGTCTCGGGCCAGCGCTGGCGGCGCGCGGACCTCGCCTTTGGCCAGGTGCCCGAGGAGGGACGCGATAACCACCAGCACGTTCACTGACCGGCCACAGCGCGGGCAGAGGCCGAGACCGATGTCGAACACCCTTCGGCACTGCCTCCATGTCATCGAGGCGCCTGGGGGACCTGAGGTGGACTCCTGGTCTGTGCACACCCGCGCCTTGAGCGGTTGTTGGCCCGGCACCCCAGCACGATGGCGTGCATTGTTGGGTGCGAACACGCCGTGGTATCGGATGAGAGGCGGACGCGGCACCACTGCCGCCAGAGGCGCCAGGAACTCTAGTGGCTCGAAAAGTCTAGTGGCTCGAACCAACAGTGCGTCGTGCCCTCGCGAAACGGGCGCCTGAGTGCGTGCACGACAAGGCCATCTCCATCAATAGACAGCCTCTGCGGCGTCAGTGGAGCGTGCGCCATGTCACGGCAAAGCCGCTGGGCTTATCGCGCTCACGCGCGCCACCGGCCACCGCCGCATTGAGGCAGAAGCCGCGTCATGGCTCGCCGTGAGTGCGCCTCGCGTCGATGGCAACGCCTCGGCCCGCGCCGCTACCCGTAGCCTCATCGTGCGTTGACCCGCCAGCGGTCCCACTGCCATGCGCTCACGCACGGGCGCACCCGCGAGCCCCGACCGCGCATCGTCAGGGGCGGGGTCGATATCAAGGTCAGCTTGCTGCGCGTCCATGACCCATGCGCCGGCGCGCACCAGGCAGCGGGTGATCGCCGGATGAGACCTGACAGTCACCGCTCGAGGTCGGCGTCAGTGGCAAGCGGGGCACGCTGCAAGCGCGCTTTCCCATGGACGAAACGCCCCGCGCCGCCGGGTACCAGCCTAGGCAGGTGGATGTTCAGGTTGAGCGCCTAACCGAAGCGTTGTATGCAGGTCACTACCGCCGTCCGGGCATCGCGCCGACGGTAACCGGCCCGGCGCGTCACGTCGGTGGTGAGCGCGCGCCACGACGCCAAGCCCCCGCGACAGCCACTGCGGGCGATGCACGAACAGCACTCGCAGCAGGATGGGAAAGGACAGCACCTCTTGTCGATAGGACGCGGTCGGTGGAAAAGTGGAACCTCCCCAAGCAAATATCCAGCAGCGGAATTTCTCCGGATACGTGCTGCAACGAGAATGTGAACGATATAAATCAGCATTTCAGGAGGTTACAAGAATCCTTGTGGATGGGGGATATAGGCGTAAAAGCTTGGCAAAAATCGGTATTCAGAATGAAACAAATCGATTTTTGAATTATGTGTGGATTAAAAGAGATAAAGATATTGTGCACTTGAGCTTTATGGAGCGATCAAACCGGAAGAATATCCTCCAATGAATGACCGAATGGCCAACGCCTTGCGAGTTCTCGGTTTTGATGTGCAGGTTGCTTTAGAAAGTATTTTTGTTATGTGATCTTCCCAAAAATGACCGGCCTCCTCTCTCCGTGCATACCCGTTGGCAAATCGCATAGGCGGAACCAATCAGGTTTGCAGGCGTTCCAGCCGGGAGCGCAGGGCGTCTTCGAACTCCTGGCGCTTGACGGTTTCCGCCGCCAGCAGCTTTCGGCTCGACGCTTCCAGCGAGAGGACTTCGAAATGATGTTCGCACAGGCGGAAGTCGTCTCCCATGCGCGGCACCAGCCAGATGATGTCTCCGTCGTTCAGGTCCTGAGACGGGTTGGCGCTTTTCCCGCCGATGGCGGCGAAGAACGGCCAATCGATCGCGACGGCCAGCTTGGTCCCCCAACGTCCCAGGGTCGGGGCCTTGACCTCGAGTTGCGGCATGAGGCGCTTGGCGCTCGAGGATCGCCAGTCGGGGCGGCGGAACTCGGTGGGCGCGGGCGGTACGGGGCCGTCATGGGCCAACAGGGCTTCAAACTCGGATTCCATGCCGCGACCGGAGAAATAAACGGCCTGAACCTCCAACCCGTACCACTTCGACGCTCCGGGATCTCCGGCAACGATCAGGTCGATGCGTCCGGCCGCCTTGCCGGTGTCCGGGTTGCGCATGAACGGCACCTCGCGGGCCGCATAGACGCGTTCGAAGCCCGCGACGCGGGCCAGCCACACGGGCAAGAGGTTGTTTTGCTCGAAGCGGCGCGGGCAGACGATGGCGGGTTCGCCGCCCTCGGCCTGGATCGAGCAGACACCGCCGCGTTTCCTGCATGGCGGGTGGCCTGGCTGGAACGGACACGGCGGGGCCGCGTCACGCCCCAGCGCGGGGCGGGCCAGCGCGCGCCGACGCCCGGCGGACATGGCGGCGAACGGTTCGCCAAACCATTCGGCGATGCCGTGCCCGCTCATTCGAACAGCGGTTGCGAGGTGATAACCAGTTCCGAAATCCGGTTATGGTGGGTGTTTTTCATGGCGATGCCGACCGCGTCGAAATCGTATTCGCGGACGAGTTCGACGATCTCCGGGGCCGCGTCGTAGGTCATGAGGAAGTTGGGGCGGACCTCGGCCAGAATCCGGAACAGTCCGGCGTGGTCGATTTCGCTGTGGGCGTAAAGGCGCGACCCGGCGCGCTTGCCGCGCGGGGCGGTATAGGGCGGGTCGATGAACACCGCCGCCCGCCTGCCCCAACCGGCGAGCAATATCGGCAGCGCCTTCAGACCGTCGCCCTCGAAGAAGATGAGGCGGTCGGCGTATTGCCGGATCGCCTCAATGCGCGCGGCGAGGGTTTCGGGATACCAGCGCGACAGCAGGCCCTTGCCGTTCTCTCCGTGGCGGGCGAAGGACGCGCCGGGCGCAAGGATGCCGCCGCGCCGGGTGCGGTTCAAAACCAGGGTGCGGAACCCGTGTTCGAAAACCGTCGCGGGCGGCTCGACGCACATCTTTTCCAGCGCCGCGCGGGTCGGCTCGAATTGAAGAATCCGCCGGCCGAGGGTCGCGCCGCTCTCCAGCGCCGAATGCCAGAACGCGGCGACGTCGCGGTCGATTTCAACCATGATGGCGGAGCCGACCAGATCCTCCATGACCGCCGTCAGGGAGACGATGGCCCCGCCCGCGAACGGCTCGATCAGAATCTCCGGCCTGGTGGCGCGCAGCCATTCCCGGATATGGGGCACCAGCCAGGTCTTGCCGCCCGGATAGCGCAGCGGCGAGCGTTGCGGGACGGCGGCGACGTTGGGAACTGGGACCCGCGAGGTCGGGAATGCAAGGGCGGCGGTCATGAGTCACGGGTATCCCGTCAGACGCGGTTTGACCAAGCGTATTTTGGCGGGCGGAGAGGATTGGACACCAGATATTGATGTTCGTTGAATGTCCTGGAAGCGCGCTTCCCCATGGACGAAACGCCACGCGCCGGCGGGTACCAGCGAGCGCCTAGCCGAAGCGTTGTATGCAGGTCACTACCCCCGTCTGGGCATCGCGCCGGCGGTAACCGGCTCGGCGCCTCACGTCGGTGGTGAGCGCGCGCCACGACGCCAAGCACCCGCGAGAGCCACTGCGGGCGATGCGCGAACAGCACTCGCAGCAGGATGGGACATGACCGCACCCCTTGTCGATAGGGCACCGTGTCGATAGGGCACTGTCGGAAATACCTCCTCGACCCGCTTCGCCCCGGTCTAGGCCATGCGCCGCGAAGCGCACGACAGGCAGAAGCCGCGGCCCTTGCAACTGAACGCCATAGGCGAGAAGCAAGGCGCACAGCGCGCCGCCGGCGGCCAATGCGAGAACCTGCTCGAACGCAGCTAGCTTGACGCCCCGGTACATGATGAACGTGCCGCAGGCCCACAGGGCGCCGGCGATGACCGCCATCCAATCGCCCGCATTGCGCGGCCAAGGCCAGCCGCCATCGCCACCCAGAATAATGGCCAATCCGCCGAAGCCGCCTATGAGAACCAGTGCCCGCGCGCGGGTTACCGGGCTTGATGCCTTGATGGAGCCGTGGGGGCGCGCACATGGCGGGGCCCTTTGGATGCGGCAGATGGTGTTGGGTGCGGGGTTGGAATTCTGTTTGCACCATCCAAGCGGCATGGTCCTACCCGCAGAACTGAACGGCGTCGCGGGCCTTGCCTCCAGCCAAAATCGTGTCGGCGCATCACGCGTTTCATTCTGTTACGCGCTCTTGATTCTGTCTTTATTTACAGGGGCGGCTTTCTTTGGCCGGAACATCCGTGTGCCCCTGATGATTACGCGCCATCGGGTTCCTGCATCCAGCCCGGGATGTTCCTCTGGCCATGCAACACCCGCCACACATCGATGTGCTCCGGACGCTCGACGTAGAACACAAGGTGTGGGTAGCGCGTCAGCGGCCAGGCACGCAGGCCGGGCAGGTTGAGTTCGTGGGCATAACGCGGGGAGCCAGTGGCCGGATGGCGAGCGATGTGGGCGTAGGCCTGCTCCAGCGCATCGATGAAACCCAGCGCTGCGGCTGCGGTGGCTTCGTTCAGGTAGTAGGCAATCGCGTCCTCGACGTCCCGGTTGACCTGCTCACGCGGGACGACGGTTTTGCGCTTCACGCTCGGCTTGCGGCCTTGCCTGCTTGGCGCACCCGGTCACGCAGACCTTCGAAGTAACCGGCATCGGCCGGTGCCGCCGGTGCCGAAGCTGCGCCCGCCATCAGCAGGCTGCGCAGTTGCTGGCGGTCCCGATCCCTGCGGATCAGTTCACGCACATACTCGCTGCTGGTGCCGTAGCCACGCTGGCTGACCTGTTCATCCACGAAGGACTTCAGGGCATCGGGGAGGGAAATGTTCATTGTGCTCATGTTGCAATCCTAGTCACCTTGGCAAAATTTGGCAAGAATGAGCCGGGATGGGCAAGATCGGGCGCCAGCGTGGTTTGACTGCCCGCTGACCCTGGCATCACCGGCGGCTTGATGGTCATGGCATTCTTGAGGCCGGATCGCCCAATCAGGCTTGCAAGAGATGATGGGGCTTGCTGCCAGAGGTATCGGTCCTCGGTCCCCCCCTGAACAAGTCTTCAGTCATGCCTCCGGCCGGACAGCCGCATCAACGGGATTGGTTCTCCGAAGGTCGCCCTTCGCAGCAACAGGGAACAGTCAATGGGAAAAGAGGTTGACTCACGGAGCCGGCACCGCTTCGGCGTTTCCCTCGGGATTTCGAAACCCCGCCAGCATTGATGGGCGGCAGAAAAGGAAAAGGCCAGAACAACGCCTGGCCTTTGAAAAGTGGTCTACATCCGCCGTCATTCATGCAGGACCTGCCTACACCCACTTGATGTCAGCCTAGCAAGCCGCGCATGATCGCCCCTCGAACCCTGGCGCGGGGTAGCCGCATGAGCAGTGTGATGCAACCGATGACCGGCGCAGAGCCGCAAGAGCCCATCCTTTTGCAGTCCCTGGAAGACGGCGTACTGCATTTAACCCTCAACCGGCCCCAGCAGTTCAACGCCCTGTCGGAAGACATGCTAACAGCGCTGACTGGGGCCATGCGCGAGTGTGCCCATAGACCGCAGGTGCGCGTGGTGGTGTTGAGCGCCAAGGGTAAAGCCTTCTGCGCCGGGCATGATCTCAAGCAGATGCGCGAGCGGCACGGGCAGGACTACTACACGGCGCTGTTTGCACGGTGCAGTGAATGCATGCGCAGCATCGTCGAATTACCCCGCCCGGTCATAGCGCGGGTCCACGGCCTAGCCACGGCGGCCGGCTGCCAACTGGTGGCCACCTGCGATCTGGCGGTCGCCAGCGAATCGGCCGAGTTCGCCGTATCCGGCATCAACCTGGGGCTGTTCTGCAGCACCCCCAGCGTGGCCTTGAGCCGCAATGTTTTGCCCAAGCGGGCGTTCGAGATGTTGATGACCGGTGAGTTCATCAACGCGGCAACAGCGGTGGAATACGGCCTCGTCAACCGCGCCGTGCCGGAGGCGCAGCTGGACGGCGCCATCGATACCCTCACGCACACCATCAAACGCAAACCGCCCGTCGCCGTGGAGACCGGCAAACGATTGTTCTACCGCCAAGCCGAGATGAGCTTGGGGGAGGCTTACCGCCTCGCCGGGAAAACCATGGCCTGCAATATGATGGCGGAAGATACCGTGGAAGGTGTAGACGCATTCATCGCCAAGCGCTCACCTAAGTGGAATCATTAACCGACGCCCATATCGACGCCGAGGGCCGGCGCCACCCCGTGGCGCTCAACGCCCGCATTGTCAGCCTGGTACCGAGCATTACGGAACTGCTGTTCAGCCTGGATCTTGCAGAGCAAGTGGTGGGCCGGACCACGTTTTGCATTCATCCGGCGGGCAAAGTCGATGGGGTGCGGCGGATCGGTGGCACCAAGACCGTCAACTTCGAGCGGTTGGCGGCCCTGCATCCCACCCATGTCATCGTCAACATCGATGAGAACCGCAAGGAAGATGTGGCGGCCTTGGAGGCGTTGGGGGCGCAGGTGGTCGTCACCCATCCCAAAGCACCGCAGGACAATCTAGCGCTCTACCGGTTGCTAGGGGGCATCTTCGGCCGCGGCACTCAGGCGCAGGCGCTGGGCCGGGCATTTCGCCGAGAATTAGCCGCCACACGAACGTTCAAAGCGGGTCGAGTCACCCGCACCGTGCTCTATCTCATCTGGCGCAAACCGTGGATGACCGTCGCCAGGGATACCTATATCTCCCGCACCCTCGCACTCGCCGGCTGGATGACCACACCTGCGCATACCACCACCCGCTACCCGGAAATCTCCACCGATGATCCCTGCTGGCGGCAGGCGGATGCGGTATTGCTATCCAGCGAACCCTATCCATTCAAGGACAAACACATCGAAGCGATCCAAGCACTCGCCGGCCCGCGCACAGCGGTTCGATTAATCGACGGAGAAATGACCTCCTGGTATGGCTCCCGCGCCATCCGGGGATTGCGTTATCTTCGCGGCTTCGACATTTCATCGAGTGCTCAATGAGCGAATCCGCCGTCCCTTCGCCCTGTATTAACGTGTGCACGCTGCACGCCGGCGACGGGCTATGCACCGGATGTTGCAGACACATCGACGAAATCGCCGCTTGGGGCATGATGAGCGATGCGGATAAACGCGCCGTACTGCGCAAATGCGAAGAGCGCATGGAGGCGATGTTCGAGGATCGGCTTTTCTTGACGCCTAAAGTTATCGACGCTTAGGAAGGCTCTTGTATGCTGATGTCATACGCGATTTAATTTTTACGAGTGAAGCCATCTCCTCCACCTCGATCCTCAGCGTTCGGGTATCGTCCGACGAAAAAGCCATTCTTCAGGCCGCGGCTGACGAAACCCGCTCTACCATTTCCGAATTCACGCGCCGCAAAGCACTGGAAGGGGCCGAAGAAACATTGACCAACCGCACGATCAGCACCATTTCGGCTCAACAATGGGAGGCTTTTGAGGCGTTCCTGGACGCTCCACCGCAGAGCAATCCAGCACTCGAACAACTCCTCAACCGCCGTCCTGCATGGCAGGAGTAAATCCGCCTCGACCCCTGCGGGCGAGCGATGACCGGAGCGACTTCGATTGTGGGCGTGAGGCGTTAAACCACTGGTTGCGCAGGCACGCCCAGGGCAACGAAAAAGCGTTTGCCTCCCGTACCTATGTGTTAACTGCGACCGATACCGGGCAAATTATCGGCTATGTGAACCTGACGGCCGGTCAGATCGAGCGCACCGTGTTGGCAAAATCCCAGCAACGCAATCTACCCGGCCCCGTGCCGATTCTACTGCTAGGCCAACTCGCGATCGATAAGCGCCATCAAGGACGCGGGTACCGGGCCGACCTGCTGCGTCACGCGCTCCGGGTGGCGGTTAAGGCCACCGAAGTCATCGCTTTTGTTGGCCTCATCACCCATCCATTGGATAGATACGCAGGGGAATTTTATTTACGCTATGGCTTCCAACAGTTGCCCGGTGACACCAAGGGTGCCTTGATTTTGAGAACCAAAGCGCTGCTCCAGGGAGTGGGTACGTCTTAAGGATGACTTATAGCCTGAGAAGGCGGCGCTATTTTCTTTTGCGAGTTCACCCACACGGTAACCTTCGAAAATACTTCACGAGTGTAATTGCAGCACCGCGCGCGTTATGTTTGGGCGATTACCCAATAAACATCGTACCCATTATCCTCACCAAGCATTGTTCGCCCACGTAGCCGCTCGCTTGCAGCTGGGATAACTCTTCAACGCCGGTCCTATCATCGTTCACGCCTCCGGCGTCGATGCCACTGGCCTGAAAAGATCCAGCTATCCCGACAAATGGCAATAATTACACAAGGGCACCTGCTAAAAATAGTCATTTTTTCATGAGTGCAAGGAAGCACCGCGCGCACAACCGCAGTGTATAAGGTCATACCTGAGTATTGGAGCACGGCGCCGACGCTGCCATCGCGGAAAAAGTGCATTTTTAGAGGTCCTCTTCAGCTATCTTATGACTCATAGTTATATGCTACTGTATGGGTGCAGGTTGCATATACCAATCGCCATTGAAAATGCGAATCTAGAATACTTGCATGAGCTAGCTGATTATGGTCAAAATAAACTTATGAAAAATCATTTAACACCAAGCGAGCGCGATAAACTCATAAAATCTCATCGTAAAGAGAGAGATGGGCGTATTCGAGACCGAATAAAAAAACTGTTTTAGCTTTTGATGATGGTTGTAATTATTCAGAAATTTCTAGGATTTTACTTTTAGATGATGAGACCATTAGACGCCCTATCGATGATTACTTTTCTAAAGCTAAGCTGAAGCCCGAAAACGGGGGCAGCAAAAGTGATTGAGACGAGAATGAAACAGCAAAGCTCGTTAAACACATAGAAGGAATGACTTATCCTTATGTTAAGGACATTTGCACTTATGTGAAGTTGAATTTCGGTAAGATTTACAGTGTAAGCGGCATGACAAAATGGCTGCATCGCAATAATGTCTGCCATAAGAAGCCTGATGCAGTTCCAGAGAAAGCAAACGCACAGGCGCAAAAAGCGTTTGTCAAGGAATATGAACATCTTTCGAAAGACGCTAAAAACAAGGGTTTAATCTATTTCTCAGACAGTTTTCATCCGCAGTATCAAACGCGGTTGGCTTATGGATGGATTTTAAGAGGCACTCGAAAGAATATTGCCACAACGGCTCGTCAGACACGATTGAATTTCATTGGTGCTTTATCTTTGGATGGCCACAAAATAATCCACACTGAAGTTGAGCGAGTGAATGCGCAAACGATTAAATCTTTATCTAACTCTACGCAAACAGCACCCACTAGAGAAAGAAATTCATGTAATTTGGGATAATGCCGCTTATCATAAGAGCAAAGACGTTCAGTCTTATGCCAAGGACTCAAACATTAAATTACACTATTTGCCGCCCTATTCACCGAATTTAAATCCAATTGAGCGACTTTGGAAAATGATGCATGAAGCGGTTACTTATAATCGGTACTATGAGAAGTTTATAGATTTTCGGGAAGCATCTTTGAATTTTTTCAAGCGCATTGGAAGACGAAAGATTTTATTGAGAAAAAGAATCACTGATAGGTTTCACATTATTAATGCACCGATGTTCGCATCTTGAAGTGTGATGGGTATATACAAGAAATACGAACCGTGAAGCCGATAAGAGCTTTGGGTGGTCGAGGAAATGGCACATAATCTCAACATGCCAGTTGTGAGGCGCTATGATTTCCCTGTTTCTTTAGATATGGGGCGAGTCAATCCTCGTGCCGACAAGAAACGACTAGAGAAGAAACCCATAGAGAATGTCATTCATTTCAGGAAAACAGGATAAGTCAGTATGTTCGACTCTGAAAACCCATCGCCAGAGCAGTTGCTTGAGGCTACAGATCTCAAAAGAAAGCGGGCAGAGACCAAGTCGCTCGATGTGTCACTGAACGAACTGGCAGATATGTATGAGGCGAATGAACTCAAGATACGTCCGGAGTTTCAGCGCTTGTTTCGTTGGTCTGAATCAAAGCAGTCTCAGTTTATTGAGTCTTTGCTCTTGGAAATGCCGATTCCTGCCGTGTTTATCATTGAAATTGAAGAAGGCAAATGGGAATTAATCGATGGACTGCAACGGTTATCGACTTTTCTTCATTACCGTGGCCAACTCGAGGCACCCGATCTTGACCCGCCCATCAGGAAAGGCGACAAGTTAGCGCTGACTGGTTGTGACATTCTCGAAGAATTGAACGGCACGTCGTACGATGATCTGCCTCTTGCGCTACAAATCAGGTTAAAGCGCAGTTTTCTACGCGTCGAAGCCATTCGCCAGGATACTGATCCACATTTTCGTTATTACATGTTCAAGCGTCTAAATACCGGCGGAGAACTTCTTAGCGAGCAGGAGGTGCGGAATTGTACGATTCGTCTTTTGGACGAAAAGTTCAATGCATTCTTAATAGAACTCAGTCGAAACGATGATTTCAAGACATGTATTTCAAGCCTTACCGAAGATCGCCGCAGGATGATGGGTGATGTAGAGTTGGTTTTGCGCTTTTTTGCATTTAAAAACAACTTTTCTGAGTTCAGGTATGATGTTAGAGCTTTCCTAACCGACTATATGGAACGTGTTAGCGATAACTCGAATGAGAATCATATAAAATTCAATTACCCAAAAGAGCGACTAGAATTTGGAAAAATATTCAAAGTGCTGGCGGTAACACTTGGGGAAAATACATGCATCAGATGCCTTGAAGATGACCGATATGGTGGGCAATTTCTAATACATCATTTTGAAGCACTTTCTTTGGGTGTTGCTAAGGTTGCAGATAGAATCAATGATAGTGATTTCCCATGGGCGGACATTAAAGATAAATTGGCGGATGTGAAGAAGGATCCCGAATTCAGGGAATTGATAACAGGAGGCGGGCAGAATTCACCTGGTCCCTATAAAAAGAAAATCGACTTCGTCTCCGAAAAGTTGAGATCATTGTTGTGAATGTCGCCGCAGTAAGGGCGGAACTTGAACAAGAGTTAACATGGCGAATAGACGAAATGCGATTCTTAAAGAATCGCATAGCGGATATCTCTAGTAATTCTCAAAAAATGCGCTATCGAAAGTCACTTGTAGTTATGCTTTATGCACACTACGAAGGGTTTTTCAAATTTGCGCTACTGCTTTATGTGCGATGTATTAACAACGAAAAGATTAAATGTGGCGAGGCGACATCAGCTATCGTTGCAGGTTCGTGGCATGAGCTGTTCAATGCCGTTGAATCGGGTGATAGGAAGGAGAAAGTATTCAACAATCAGCTACCAGCAGGCGACTTTCTTCATCGCTTCGCAAGACGACGTGAATTCGTAGAGCAGCTATCTGAATTCCAGCAGACATTGGTGAACATTCTTGAATCAACCATAGATACTGAGTCGAATCTCTGGCCGGAAGTGCTGCAAAAGAACTTGTATCGTATCGGTTTGAAACATGATGCATTCAACCGAAACGACGGGACGATTTACCAACTTGTCAACCGTCGAAATGACGTTGCTCACGGCAGTCAACGCGATGGTGTAAAGGCTCAGGAATACAACAGGATGGAACACACCGTTTTCAAAATGATGGATGATTTTATGTTGTTGATCGTCTGCGCGCTTCGCGGAACCGTCTTCAGAAAACCAGCAAGTATCGCGGGTACACCTTGAGCTACTCCAACTTAGCAGTATGGTACTAAGCTTCGATGGCGGGGAAAGCTTTGCGCAAGAAGAGGCGCTCCAGCCAATTCGGTTTGCGCAAGCGATCATCGGTTGTGGCAATGACATGGCGTTTACCGCGTCTAGTGGTCAAAACTAGCGATCCATTGTCTTCCAATCCATCCACCCGCCAATATTTATCTACTAGATAGGAATATCCTTCGCCATTGGGATTCGCCCGTACGGATCTCGCCCGGGGGCCTGGGCGCAGGCTGTATTTTTGTTTGACGAATATGATGGCGTCGCCGGGTTTGTAGTTTACGGCTTTCATCGTGTGAAGCCTCGCGAGTTGTGTTTTTTGGCGGGGATGGTTCGACTGACAGGGTTTATAGCCAGGCGGAGCCAGGCCATTGTCAAGCAGGGAGGTCCTGAATCTAACGCGCCCGGTGCAGGGCCTTGTGTAACAGGGCTTCTATATCCGCAACCGTGGACGGAACAGGATTGGTGGCCCACGCCGCATCAGTACGCGCTTTGGCGGCCAGTTCCGGGATCAGCTCTTCGGTCACGCCGATGGCGGCCAGGTTATCCGGGATGTCTAGCCGGTCTAGTAAGTCCACAGCGGCGGCGTAGAGATCATCGAATGTCACGCCGTTAAGGGCCATGGCGCGGCACATCCGGTCCGTCTTATCGCCCAGTCCGGGCCGGTTGTACTGCAACACGCAGGGCAGCAAGATAGCGTTGGTCAGGCCGTGTTGGGTGTCTAGGACAGCGCCGATCATATGGCTCATGGCGTGCACTAAACCCAATCCTTTGAGGAAGGAAATCCCGGCCAAGCAGGCGCCCACTTGCATGGCGCCGCGGGCCTGCAAGTCACCGCCATCGCGTACCGCCGTGGGCAAATGCTTGTAGATGAGGCGCATCGCTTCTTGGGCTAGCCCATCGCATAGAGGGTGCCAAGACGGCACCGCCAGCGCCTCGATGGCATGGACCAGCGCATCGCAGCCGGTCCATGCGGTGAGGTTAGGCGGCAAGCCCACGGTTAGTGCTGGATCCAAAATGGCGGTGGCAGGTTTGTGGGCGGGATGCCAGACGCAGCGTTTCGCGCCGGCGGCGGTGTCCGTGACCATCGCGGTGCTTTGCGTTTCCGCGCCGGTTCCTGCCGTGGTGGGAATGCAGATTAACGGCACGAAATCGCCGGCTGTGGCGGATGGCCAGTGACCGTAATCATAGTCGTAGGTCCAAAGCGGCTGGCCGCAGCGCGCCACCAGGCTAATGGCTTTGCCCGCGTCCATACCGCTGCCGCCGCCAATGGCCACGATGGCATCGTGCTGGCCGGCGGTAAACGCGGCACGGCCCCGCGCTATATCGTGATCGGTTGGATTCGGAGCGACGTCAGCAAAAACCGCCCCTGGCGCCCCGGCCACCGCCATACTGTCCAAAGCCTGGGCCACGAATGGCAACTCGCGGCTGTTACGGTCGGTGACCAAAAGCGGGCGCTTCGCTCCCAACCCACAGCATAGACTACCTAGCTCATTCAGCCTGCCGGGGCCGTAGCGGATGGGAACGGGAAAGGTCCAGTCGGTGGATTCCAAAACGTTCATGGCGTGGCCTCGCCGGACTTGTACGTGCGGGTGACTGCCGGGAACCAAGCGGGGATATCGTCTAGCCGTTCCAACCGATCTAAATGTACTCAACATTAGAAGGTTCGCCGGCCGGCCCGGGCGTTCGAATTGTCAGCGCACATGCCCACGGAGCAACCGAAGCGCTTCGCGCTGTTTTCGCTGCACGAAGGGGTTCTCTTCGAAATAGTCTCTTAACACTTCAAGGACGGCGGCGCTCGAGTGCTCATCAGGCACAGATGTTGTCAGCCAATAGCTGAGGGCTTCAAGCAGACGATAGCGAACTAGCGAAGAGCTATCGCTGACAATCCTGCCAGCTACGGCGGCGGCATCCATTTTCGCCGGTATGCTCGTGAGTAGAGCTGCTGCACATATCCTAGTGCTCAATCGCCCGGTCGCCAAAGATTTCGAAAGAACATCCCAACTCCATCCGGCACCATGTTCTTTTCGGATGTCATCGACAAGTGAGCTTCGCGCCTTGGAGCCACTAGACATAATGTCTTCCATTCGCTGCGCTAGCCGCTCTAGTTCCTGCTGTTGCTCAGACTCAGGCCTCGCGTATTCCTGCGCCAGCGGCGGCTGTGAGATCGGAGCACTCCCCTCGCCCGTTCCGGCAGAGAGTTCGCCGCTCACCGGGCCTGCCGAGAACTTTCCGCCACGTTCGGCAAGGGCGGTCAAGAGAAGCTTCACTTCATTGCGAAACACCAGCAGTGCAATGACTCCGGCAACCGCAGCCAGAACCTGGCCTTGTAACAAGAGCCCTGCCCATTGAAATATGAGTTCGGATATCGACATGTTTACTTGGCGCTAGTGCGGCTGTAGAAAAACGGCTGTGTTGGGCTGTTGTGAACTGTTGCCAAGTTTTTCAGCTTTAAGCTGCTCTTGATGAGCCAGCCTAGGGTTAATCTCGGTTCGACTGTTCACTACCACATCCTCGCACAGTAGCGGGGCACCGTTGAACAACATAAAGGCACCGCTAAAAATAGTCATTGTTTCGTGAGTGCAAGGCAGCACCGCACGCACAACCGCAGTGCATAGGTCATACCTGAGGATTGGAGCACGGCGCTGACGCCGCAATCGCGGAAAAAGTGCATTTTTAGCAGGTGCTCTTTAGTTTTAGGACGCTACACTAGTCTTGCAACGCGGTTGAACCGCCAAGAAGAACTATCATGAAAGAACTACGCTCTATTGCGTAAATTTCCACTGGAAAGACCATGGCGATGCAACAACAACGGTGGCACCTGCTCTTGAGCGCCGCCATCGTCATCGGCATGGCGTTGGCGTTGCTGGGCACCGGCGATCGGCTTGGCGAGACGCAGCTCGCAAAAGCAACCCAACGGGCACTGATAGCGTTCGTATCGGCGCGCGGGCTAAATGGCGCGATCTCGGTCATTCAGGGAACCGAGGTGGCGATACAGCCTGCCGGATTGGGCTTAACGCTAACACCGGGCGAGGTGTTAGACCCTGTCAACGATCTGGTAGAGCGGTTCTCATGGATCATGCTAGCGAGCACCATTTCCCTTGGGATCCAGCAAGTTGCCCTTGAGATCACCGCATCTGCGCTACTGAATGCACTGGTCTTGTTAATAGGGCTGAGCGCACTGACTGCGTTGTGGTTTGGGCAAAGAATCCGCTCCGGCCCGGCGCAGTTTATCGTACGTTTGGCTCTTCTCATGCTGGTGCTGAGATTCATAACGCCGGCCTATGCGTTAGCCGGTGAGGCGTTTTTTCAGTTGTTCCTGGCGCAGGACTACACCAGTGCTTCGCGTGATATAGAGCGGGCTCGCGACGATTTGAGAGCGGCACAAACGGTGGCGGCAAAGCCTGCATCCGCCCAAAACCCGCCATCGGTGTGGCAGCGGGTCACCGGAACATTAGGTTCACTACGCGATGCCACGCAGCTCGGCCAGCAGATGCAGCGCCTGTCGGAGAAGGTTCGCAATCTGGCCAAAGATATCGTTGATCTGGCGGTTATTTTCGTTATTCAGAGCTTAGTGTTGCCGCTGTTTTTCTTATGGGTATTGGTGAAGTTGCCCAAAAGGATTTGGCAGATCAGACTCTGTGCGACGTAAATACATAAGCCACCATAGCCAGAGCGAATTCACACGTGAGCTATTCCAAGTTGCACTTGTCCGGGCACTGGCATCGTGCGATGAAGAAGCGTTGTGGCAATCCATGGAGTGCCTGCAATGCCTCTTGAGGCCATACAACCGGCTAAATACGTCACGCAAGCAACCATTGAGTTGCCCAATCTCTACGGCCTCAATTCCGCCTTAGAGGTCGATCTCACCGGTCAAGTCAACGCCGAAGCCGGCGGTGGCCGCCATTTTGGTCTCATCGGCGGTCAAGCCGATTTTCTGCGCGGGTGCATGCGTTCAGCGGGCGGCACCCGCCTCATCGTCCTCGAATCCACCGCCAAGCGGGGTATGTTATCGCGCATCCCGGGCTGCGCGCGGCGCTTCGCACTCAAGCCGAATCATTAATGTAGTCTTACGGATCATCAATGATATGAGTTTTACCTTTACCGACGAGCAAACTGAATTTCGCGGCGTGCTGCGCCGCTTCTTGGACGATAAGTCACCGCCCACGGAAGTGCGCCGCCTGATGGCAACGGACGAGGGCATGGACGCGGCGGTCTGGCGCCAGCTGTGCGATGAACTGGCGCTGGCCGGTATGCATATTCCGCAGGAGTATGGCGGCGCCGGGTTTGGCTTCGTGGAGCTTGGCATCGTGCTGGAGGAGATGGGCCGTGCGCTGCTGTGCGCACCGTATTTCTCATCATCGGTGCTGGCGGCGGGGGCCATCATGCAGGCCGGAAGGGACGCCGAGCGCCGCGAATTATTACCCGCAATCGCTGCCGGCACCACGCGGGCGGCGCTGGCGCTGACCGAAGCCAATGGCCGCTGGGACGCGGGCGGCGTGAGGTTGACGGCGACACCCGCCGATGGCGCCTACAAGCTGGATGGGACCAAGCGCTTAGTGGTGGATGGCTGCACCGCGGAGTTATTGGTCGTGGTTGGCCGCGAACCCGGTACCTGCGGCAACGAAGGCCTCTCGTTTTTCACTGTGGATGCCGATTCCGGCGATATCAAACGGCGGTTGTTAAACACCGTGGATACCACCCGCAAGCTCGCCGAGATCACCTTCAACGGTGCCCGCGCCGAGCCGCTGGGTCCCGTTGGCCAGGGGGCGGCGGCCTTGGAGGCGATTTTGATAGAAGCCGCCGTCGCGCTGGCTAACGAGAGCGCGGGCGGCGCCCAGAAGATGTTTGACTCAGCGCTCGAATATACCCAGTTGCGCATGCAGTTCGGGCGGCCCATAGGTTCATTCCAAGCTATCAAGCACCGTATGGCCGACAATTTGGTGGCACTCGAACTGGCGAAGTCCGCGGCTTACTACGCGGCCGCTGCCGTGGCGGACAGAGACAATGATCTGCCGGCGCTCGCCTCACTGGCTAAAGCTGGCGTGTCCGATGCGTATATGCACCTGGCGGCGGAGTGCATTCAGTTGCACGGCGGTATTGGTTTTACCTGGGAGAACGATTCCCATCTCTGGTTCAAGCGGGCTAAGAGTTCGGAAGTATTCCTGGGCGATCCCGGCTATCACCGCGAGTTGCTCATGCAGCGCTGGGACGTATGAGCGGAATCTCCGTACAAGGCTTTGGGGGGAATGAGTATGAGCGAGATGACAGAAGCGCGAGTTCGTGAACAAGTGCGGGCATGGCTGGAGCAGAACTGGGATCCGTCCCTAAGCCTTATCGAATGGCGCAATAAATTGGCTGATTCCGGCTGGGGTTGTCCGGCTTGGCCCAAAGCGTGGCTGGGCCGCGGCTTGCCGGCCGGCATGGTGCCAGCGGTTGACGAGGAATTCCGTCAGATGGGCGCAGTTGGCGTGGCCAAGGTCGGCATCCGCACGCTGGCGGCGGCCACCTTGCTGGAGCACGGCACGGATGCGCACAAGCAAGAATTCTTGCGTGGCATCGTCACTGGCGAAGACACCTGGTGTCAGCTCTTCAGCGAGCCCGGCAGCGGGTCCGATCTGGCCGGTGCCACCACCCGGGCGGATTTCGACGGCGAGAAATGGATCATCAACGGGCAAAAAGTCTGGACCACCAGCGCTCACAAAGCGGACTACGGATTGTTGCTGGCGCGTACCGCCTGGGATGTACCCAAACACAAAGGGCTTACCTATTTCGTGCTGCACATGAAGCAGCCCGGTGTTGAAGTGCGCCAGCTCCGGCAGATGAACCACTATGCCTCGTTCAACGAGGTGTTCTTCACCGACGCCGTCATCGAGCCGCAATACCAAGTGGGTGGGTTGGGCGGCGGCTGGGCCGTGGCTATGACTACCTTGATGCATGAACGGCGCGGGGCCGACGCATTGCGGAGCTGGGCCATGGCCACCAGGGGTGAAGGCCGCATCTATGAGGAAGAAGCGCAAGAAGTGGCCACTATGATGGCGCCGTACAAATGGTATCCGCAGCGCGCCGGGCGGGTGGACTTGGTGATTGAGCGGGCGCAAGCGACCGGCAAGAACAAGGATCCGGCCCTGCGCCAGGAAATCGCCAAGTTGATGATCATGTCGAAGTCGGCGCAGTGGACGGCACGGCGGGCGCGGGCGGCGCAGGCGCTGGACCGTCCGCAGGGGCCCGAGGGCTCGCTGGGCAAGCTAGCGTCCAGTAATGTGGCACGGGCGGCAGCCAAAGTGCACACCTTGATCACTGGGGCTGATGCGATGTTATCGGGCGATGACGCGCCCATGGACGGTTTGATCAGCGAGATCTTGCTCTCGGTGCCGGCTACGTCCATCGCTGGCGGCACGGACGAGATCCAGCGCAACATCATTGCCGAACGGGTGCTGAAGATGCCCAAGGAACACCGCATCGACACCGACAGGCCCTTCAACGAGGTGCCGAAGAATACGGTGGCTTAGGGCTTAGCTACTCGGGCGCATCTTTTTGCTCATGAGTCACAAAAGGATGCGGCCACAGTGGAAACACCCGGCTCAGCACCGACAACGCCAAAGCGTGGCGCAACTCACCCGAGGCCACTGCTCTGGCGATACTGGCCGGGTCCATCAGTTCTACGCTGATCGCCTCTCCCTCCCCTAGATCCGGAGCATGGGTTTTGTGCACACCCTCCGCCAGCCAGTGGTGGCATAGATGGTTATGAATGGCCGGATTCGGCTCCACCGCCCCTAGATAGCGCCACGTGCCGCCGGAATAACCGGTTTCTTCCAACAGCTCCCGCTTGGCGGCGCTCAAGGAGTTTTCCCCCGGATCGACCATGCCGCCGGGAGTCTCCAGCGTGCTGTAGCCGACCCCGAAACGGTATTGACGCACCATCACCGACAGACCGTTTTCATCAATGGCGGCCAGGTTGACCCAATCGACCGATTCGAGGACTAGACGGGACTTGACGATATTGTTGCGCGGGTTGCGCATATCGTCGAAACGGGTACGGAACAAGATGAGATCATTGCCCTGTTCGGATACGTAGCGTGAGCCTAGTTTTTCCCAGCCATCGTCGTTCATGGATGCAGCACCTACAGGAGTTTCAGATACTCAATGATTGTAGGGCTGAAAAGCCCGGCTCATTTTGGCGGCTCATCTCTGATCCGCCACCCGGTATCATGCCCCGTGGCAATCCGGCCGGGTAAAGAACATTGGCATGGCCGGCCGGTCTGGAGAACACAACATGCACACCATGGGCATGCCGGCCAAGAACATGACGGCCCTGAGAATAACGGCCTTGAAAATAACAGCACACGGGGCAATGGCGTTCGCCGCCGCCGTGGCCTTGTTGACCGTCGCGATGCCGGCGCCGGCGACGGTGTTTTGGCTAGACGACCGCGTGCCCTATGTGAACGCGGCCGATGAGGAGCGCAAAGAGTTATTGGATGCGGCTGGTGCTATCGAATGCGCGGACGGCACTGTAGGGACCGGCTTTTTAGTCGATATCTCCAAGTACGTGATCGGCGCACCGCGCCTGCGTTTGGTGGCGACATCGGCGAAAGTGCTGTACCGCGGTGATGCGGGCGAGACCCGCGAGCCGTGTGCTTTCAGGCCGGTGGCTGCGCCGGGCCAATATCTTCGTATCATTGATCGTATTCTCGGCTCCCAGGTCAATTTTTTTATGGATCGCGACGATTGGGCGTTCGCCACCATTGAAGCGGATGATATTTCGTTACCACGTGCGCTCAAGTTGCGTTTTGCCGCGGCAGATGCGGTGGACACGCCCCACGAGAAGCTGTGGACCGCTGGTTATATGGCCGCCACAGATACGATCGCGGTGGCCTCGGATTGCGGCTCCTACGTGTCGGAGGCCGCGGCGCGCTCGGAGCTTACGCGGCGCGATATCAGCCACGTTATCATCCACAGTTGCGATGCCATGGAAAATGCCCGTGGTGGTCCCGTGGCCATCAGAAACGGTGATCAGTTCGAAGTCATCGCCATTCACACCGGTTCCAGCTATGACGGACGGGGCCGGGACAAACAGGGGATCCCCTTCGATCCGCAGCGTGATTTCTTCAACCACTCGCGCCGCTTGGACATGGAGTTGGAGAACAAACTGGTCGCGTTCTTGAGCCGGTATGCCGAGTTACGCAGCCCTTCGGAAGGTGTCAAAGCCCGCCGCTTGCTCATTTTGAGCGTGCAGCAACGCTTAAAAGCACTGGGCTTCGACGCTGGACCGCTGGATGGATTGCTGGGTTTCAAGACCATTGAAGCGGTGCGGGCATTTCAAACCACCCTTGGCATATCGCCCACCGGACGAGTGTCCGAAGAGCTGCTGTTGTTACTCGATAACCGCCGATGAGTTCCACCGAGGAGACTGCCATGTCCGATTCCGTTGTCGATGCCGCCCAGCAGTATTAGCCGTAGCAACAGATCAGCCCCGGTGCGGTGCTCCACCAGGTACGCTATGCAGCTCTTGCGCTCCATCATTCGCCACTCATGGGCCGCCTATACAGCACTGCTGTGCCTGCCATAGCTGGCGTGAGGTTCAAATGACGCCTGCGGCCCGCAGAGCTTGGATGCGCGCCTCGGAAAAGCCCGCTTCAGCCAAAATTTCCTCGCTATGCTGGCCTACTAGCGGCGGCGGCGATTGGACGCCGGGTCCGTCGTAGTCGAGCTTGAAGCCGAGGTTAATAGCGTGAAACTCACCTTTGATGCCCTGGGGGGGTGGTAGCGGCTGGAACATGCCCCGGTGGGTCAGTTGCGGATCGGTGGCCAGCTCGCGCACCTCCTTGTTCTTGCTCGCTGGGACGCCGATGCGGTTCAGCCGGCGCTCCCAATTGGCCGCCGTGTCCTTGGCGAAAGCGGCCGTCATGGCTTCCCGGTAAGCATCCGCGTTAGCAATGCGAGCGGGGCTGGTGGTAAAGCGTTCATCCTCGGCTAGATCGCCACGGCCCACTTCCCGTGCCATGGCGGCGAACTGATGGGGGGTGACGGCGGCGATAGTCAGGGTGCCGCACGCCGTCTTAAAGACCGATGACGGGCCGCCGCTGCCCGGCGCGCCGTTGCCGGTCATGACTGGATCAACATCGTAGTTGAGAGGCAGTCCGGCCATCGGGCTCATCAGGGAGACGGCGGTATCCAACATCGACACGTCGATGTAGTCGCCTTGGCCGGTATGCGTCCTGCGCAACAGAGCGCTGGCGATGGCGAAGGCGGCGTTCATGCCCGTGGTCATATCGCAGACCCAAAAGCCTACCTTGACCGGCCCAGTCTCCGGGAAGCCGGTAACGGACATGATCCCGGCGGCTGCTTGGATGACGGGATCGTAGGCCGCCGCGTTGGAGCGTGGTCCACTTTGGCCGAACCCGGAGATGGAGCAGTAGATGAGCTTAGGATTGAGGGCGCGCATGCGCGCCTGGCCGAAGCCGAGCTTGTCCATGGTGCCTGCCTTGTAGTTCTCGACGAGCACGTCCGCCCCGGTGGCGAGCCGGTCCACGATGGCTTGGGCCGCTGGGTGTTTGAGATCAAGCGCTAAAGAGCGCTTGCCCGAGTTCACCGCCGATGACAGAGCCGACATACCGGCTGCGGCGCTCTCCGGCGTCGGCGTTAACAAGCCCCGGCCTTGATCGCCCCCCTTGGGGTGCTCGAGCTTGATAACGTCGGCGCCCAGGCTCGCGAGTTGATAGGTGGAATAAGGGCCGGCGAGAACTTGGGTGAAGTCGATTACCCGTAAGCCGGCGAAGGGCTGAGCCATTGGTCGAGCTCCGATCAGTACGAGGCGAAGCGCGCCAATCTACTACTTCAAGGGCCGCTGGCGCCCAAGCTGTGCGATCTGTGAGACAGCGCAATTGCGTTGCGCGGGCGCTAGCGCCCGCTTGGCACAGGCCGTGGCCAAGATGGTATATGTACCGGCGTCTTACCCGCTCACGCGCTTTTCGAGGCCCGCTGCCGATGATGTCACTCGAACACTTGAAGGTCCTGGATCTGACCACCCACCTGTCCGGGCCATACTGCGCCATGATCTTGGCCGATCACGGCGCGGACGTGGTGAAGGTGGAGCGTCCCGATGGCGGTGATGACATGCGTAAAACGCCGCCGCGTAACGGCGGCGAAAGCGCACCGTTCATGGTATGGAACCGTAACAAGCGATCGGTGGCGCTGAATTTGAAGGCGCCGGCAGAGCTGGCGCGCCTGCTACAACTCGCTGATGTGGCGGACGTGCTGATCGAGAATTTCAAACCGGGCACGGCGGCGCGGCTAGGCATCGGCTACGAGGCCATGGCCGCCCGCAATCCATCGCTGATCTATTGCTCCATATCCGGATTCGGTCAAACCGGCCCCTATGCGCCCCGTGGCGGTTTCGATCTCATCGCCTCGGGTATGTCGGGCCTGATGTCCATCAACGGTCCGTCCGCCGGTCCGCCGTACCGCATTCCGGTGCCGTTGACGGATTTATGCGGTGGCATGAACGGTGCTATAGGTGTACTGATCGCCTTGGCGGCCAGGGCGCACACGGGCCGGGGACAACACGTGGATACCTCGTTGTTTGAATCCGGTTTGGCTTTGGGCGTGTATGAGGCCGCCAGTGTGTTCACCAGCGGCGAAGTGCCCGAGCGTTTGGGCCAGGGTCACCGCGGCAGCGCGCCCTATCAGATATTTACAACGGCCGATAGCTTCGTGACAGTGGGCTGCGCCAACGACAAATTCTGGACCAAAGCCTGCGATATCCTCGGCTGTGCGCAGTTTGTTGATGATCCCCGCTACAAGAGCAAAGCCGAGCGTGTGGCACTCACCGATACGCTAGCGGCGGAACTAGCGCCTTATTTCGCCAAGCAACCTACCGCCCACTGGTGCGCCGAGTTCGAAAAAGCGGGTATCCCCGTGGGGCCGGTTCTTAACCACGTGGAAGCGCTGGCCGATCCGCAAGCCAAGGCGCGCGAGATGGTGGTGGAAGTGGAACACCCTACGGCGGGTAAGTCCAAAACACTCGGTGTACCGGTGAAGTTGTCCGACACCCCGGGGTCGGTGCGCCGGGCGGCGCCGCTCTTGGGCGCGCATAACGATGAGGTGTTCGATGATTGGTTGGCGGCGAAGCCGGCGGCTGCGGCGCAATAGGTTTACGGTTAGACTGGCCTGGTTCAGTGCAAAGAAACTTACGTCTACAGAATATGGCGAAGGTATTACCTGAAGCACCATGAAAACACTTATTTATAACGAACTCGATACAAAGAAAATCCCCAATTTTTCTAAAATCCGCAAATTTCTGGAAATGGATGATTTCAAGTCAGCCGAAGTAAAAAAAATTGGCGACGACTTATACCGTGCCCGTCTGGACAAATCCAATCGGTTATTATTTTCTCTTTGCCGGTATAAAGGCGAGACCTATGCGTTGATTTTGGAATTAATAGAAAATCACGCTTATGACAAATCACGTTTTCTTCGGGGCAAAACAACGGTGGACGAGAACAAAATCACCACTGCACCGGTACTGAATAAGATTGATAGTGAAACACTAATTTATCTTAATCCTGCACATCCGACATTTAACATTCTCGACAAAATCATCTCTTTTGACGATAATCAGCAACAAATTTATACATTAAACCCGCCGCTCATTATCATCGGTTCGGCAGGTAGCGGCAAGACTGCCCTAACACTGGAAAAGATGAAACACGCGGCGGGGGAAATCCTGTATGTTACCCGCTCACCGTATTTGGTGCACAACTCGCGCAATTTGTACTATGCCCTAGGTTATGCCAATGATGCCCAGGAGATTTCGTTTTTATCGTTCGACGATTATTTAGCCTCTATTCAAGTGCCAAAAGGTAAGGAGTTGCCATTTGGCCGTTTCGCCCAGTGGTTCGCACGCCATCGTGTGCCCAAACAACTTAAAGATCCTCACCATATCTTTGAGGAATTCAAAGGTGTTATCACCGGATCGGTAGACAGTGCTTATTTGAGCCGTGAAGAATATCTAAAACTAGGGATTAAACAGTCTATTTTTCAGATCGAAGAGCGTGCTCAAGTCTACGATTTGTTCAATAAATACCTGGAATTCATGCATGATGAAGACTATTACGACGCCAATGTCTTGAGCTATGAGTATCTGGAGAAAGTTGAACCACGTTATGATTTTATTGTTATTGACGAAGCTCAGGATTTAACCACTGTTCAATTGCAAGTGACACTAAAAGCCTTGCGTGACCCACATCGGTTTCTTCTGTGTGGCGACTCAAACCAGATCGTGCATCCCAATTTCTTCTCTTGGTCGAAAGTCAAGTCGCTGTTTTATGAGCCAAAATCGTACACCGCTCCGGCGGATTTAGTTCGCGTCCTCAACACCAACTACCGTAACTCGCCACAAGTCACCGAGATTGCGAACAAAGTGTTGAAAATCAAGACCAGCCGCTTCGGTTCGGTGGACAAAGAAAGCAATTACCTTGTGCGCAGTAATGTACACAATAACGGCACGGTTGTTTTGCTCAAAGAAGAACACAAACTGCTGCGCGAACTCAACCAGAAAACATCACGCTCTACGCGCTTCGCCGTCATCGTTATGCATCCAGAGCAAAAAAATCCAGCCAGGCAGCATTTTCAAACGCCTCTGATATTTTCGATTCAAGAAGCCAAGGGATTGGAATATAAAAACATTATTCTCTATAACTTCATATCCTCAGAGAAGGATCGTTTCCGCGAGATTACCCAAGGTGTCGCGGCGCAAGATTTAGCTGGAGATGAATCACGCTATGCTCGCGCTAAAGATAAATCCGACAAATCGCTGGAAATCTATAAATTTCATGTCAATGCCCTATATGTTGCGCTGACCCGTGCAGTTGAGACTATCTATCTGATTGAAGAAAGTCCTGAACAGCGTGTTTTTGATTTACTAGAATTAAAAGAATCGCATAGCGGCCTGGATCTGGTGGCTTATCAGTCGGACCTGGAAGAATGGCGGCACGAGGCGCACAAGCTGGCAATGCAGGGCAAAGAGGAACAGGCAGAGGAGATCCGCAGCCAAATCCTCAAGCTCAAAGAGGTACCCTGGCAAGTGCTAAAAGGGCCGGCAGTGGAGCAACTATACACCCGTGCCATTAAAGAGAGCAACAAAAAAGCCAGGTTATTGCTGTTCGAATATGCTCTAGTCTATCACCATCGGGATTACCTCAACGATTTGATTAAGGCCGGATTCAAACCAGCGAACACGCCGGACAAAGGCATTAAGCAGCTCAATCAAAAATATTTCATGGCCTACCAGCTCAAAAGTGCCGCCGGCATTATGCGTAAGGTGGACCAGTACGGTGTAGATTTCCGTAACGAATTCAACCAGACATCTTTGATGATTGCCAGCCGCTTGGGTAACGCGCCAGCGGTGGAGGAACTAAAAAAGGCCGGAGCAAATTTGGAACTTACCAACAATGCTGGCTTCAATGCCTTCCAGATTGCCCTGGAACAAGCCTGCAAAGACTTGGACTTCACAAGAAAAAAACTCGCGCCGATCTATCACTCACTGGAACCGGATAACAGCACCGTGCAAACCGGTGGACGTCTATATCAATTGGACAATAGGCTGATGGAGTTCCTCATGTTGAATGTAATGATGGCGCTGTTTTATATTCGCCTGGGAGATAAACTCTCCTTTGGCGATGCTTTTACTAATTCGGAAAAAAATTACCCGACATTAATTCAGAATATATCTGACATGCTCTTCATAGAAAAACCGTTTAATTATTTGCGTATTCTGTTGCAGTGAGTGCAACACCGAACGAGCCAAGGCCATCAGTTGCTCCTT
>WLWI01000385.1_pt1 | contig 43566 bp, 69 predicted proteins | sample 6701501 | NCBI WGS metagenome assembly WLWI01 (sample SAMN12718690, study PRJNA515312) | sponge metagenome | isolation source: marine sponge | host: Mycale hentscheli | place: New Zealand: South Island, Marlborough, Capsize Point | collected 2014-11-01 | reverse complement strand
CAGCCAGATATAGATCAAAAAACAAAAGATAGAAGTGGAAGAGCTAAAATGTTTGCTAGTTCTGTAAAAGTAATAGCTGATAATATAACAGGTGAAACTAGAGCTGATCAAATAAGTTTATTAAAAAATGATATTACAGAAGCTATATTAAGAGTAGGTGTAAATCCTAAAAAAATAGCTAAATATATTGTAGAAAAAACTAAAACAAAAGAATATAGAGCTCTTATTAAAAAAGCATTAGGACCTTTTGGAAGTGAACAATATATAGATAATGTAAATAGATTATTTAATAATAATAATTTTATTAAGTCAATACCAGTTGCTAATATTAAACGTAGATTTGGTAAATTATTCGGTATAAAACAAACAGGTACTACACCCACTATTAAAATAGAAAATGGTAAACGTACTGATTTTAAAAAGCAAGTATATAATATACCAGCTATAACTGATAATAAACTAAGAAAAATAAAGCAATATTTTTTAACAGGTGAAAAACGTTCACAATCATTGTTTGAAATTATTGGTGAAGGTATAGCTGTAGAAGCTATAAATGAAATATCTACTGATCAAGAGTTTATGAACAACTTACAAGATAGGTTAAAGTTTAGAGACTCTAATTTAACCGCTGAACAGTTTATAGCTGAGCTAGAGTTTAATTTAGATAAAAGAAATCTAGAAGATGTTTCATTAGATGATGTTAGACTTAGCAAAGAAACTGAAGGTAAATTTGTATCTTTTGAAAGTAAAGATTTTCAGCGATTAAGCAATACAGTTCGTAAAAAACCTAAAGAAATATTAAGAGATAATGGTTATAACCCTTATCCTTCTACTGTATCTAATTGGTCTGATACATTTTCAGATGAACAAAAGAAACAAAGAAACGAAGCTGTTATTAGAATGATTCCTGAGTTTGGAACAGATTTCTTTAATTCCTACGCTTGGTTTAAACATAGCAAGTCTATGTTTCCTTCTAATAAAAAAGATGTTCCTGATAGTTTTGAAAATCAAATATATGAAAAACCATTAGATGTAGATTTTGTAAAAGATAATAAAAGTTTTATAGACAAGTATGCTAAAAAAGTTGGTAATGATTATTTTTTAGATAAAAATAAACTACCAAAAAGAGGTAAAGCTTTAACTACTAAACAATGGAATGTTTTAAGTAAAGCAAGAACTGAGCAACAAAAATACGCTAAACAAACACCTGCTGGAAGAACAAAGACTTTAAAAGATCCTAAGTTTCAAGAACTACAAAAAGATAAAACAAAAGTATTACAAACAATAATTAAGCGAATAGATAAAGACATAAGAGGTGGTAAAAAAGATGGTAATATTATTCCTGCTAGATTAGAGTTTTGGTCTGCATGGATAGAAAGTCAAGGTAATATACCAACTCATGATTTAAGAGTGTTAGCTCCTATTGTATTTTTCTCTACATCTAATTTACCTTTTAGTGAATCTATAACAATTGATGGTAAAAAATACAAACCATCTAAAGACTTTAAATTTAGTGATGGTACTGAAATTTACATACCAGGACAAATTAAAAATTATGAAGCAGAACACATGTTGCCTGTTAATAATGTTGCTCGAGCTATTATAGACATGTTAGTAAACAATACTCTTGATAAAAATTTTAAATTTATAAAAGAAAATTACATACAAGGTCAATTACTAAAAGCAGATGATAATATAGTTACTAAAGCAGGTTATCAAGAAAAGTTACCAGGTATATTTTGGGGAATGAAAAATCCTAATGTATGGGTAAGATATTTATTAGGAAATCCTAATATTGATTTAAATTCTTATATAATGTTAGATAATAATGGTAATGTAGTAACTGTAGCAAAATATTTAGGTTTACCTTTAGCAAAAGCAGATCAAAATTCCGATAGTATACATTTCCAAAATGAATTACTACGTAGAGTATTAGCGCCTAATGCTTTTCCAAATGAAGACGTGTTAACTATTGAAAACGCGCGTGCAAAGTTAAAATCTTCTGATAAAGTAGATAAAAAATCATCAAAAGAAATATCTAATAATAAGAGAACTTTATATCCTTTGCTTAACGCTGATGGTAATACTGAATCAGAAATTAAAGCTTTTAATGATGCTGATACTACAGCTAACTTGGCTAGAAGATATAGTAAAGAACCCAAAGGTATTAGTGTGTTTGATTTTGATGATACACTAGCGTATAGTGATAGTAAAATATTAGTTAAACTTCCAACAGGCAGCATTATAAAAATAACCCCTGCTGAATTTGCTAATCAAGCAGAAAATTTAGAAGCAAAAGGAGCTGAATTTGATTTTAGTGAATTTAATAAAGTAGTTAACGGTAGAAAAGGTCCTTTAGCTGATCTAGCATTAAAGCGTCAAAATAAATTTGGGAGTGGAGATATATTTGTATTAACAGCAAGACCACAATTATCTGCTGTTGCTATTAAAAAATTTTTAAATGGTATTGGTTTAAACATACCTATAGAAAATATAACTGGTCTAGAAAATGGATCACCTGATGCTAAAGCATTATGGGTATTAAGTAAAACTGCACAGGGATATAATGATTTTTATTTTGCTGATGACGCTTTAGCCAATGTACAAGCTGTTAAAAATGTACTTGATCAAGTTGATGTTAAATCTAATGTGCAACAAGCTAGATCTAGTAAAGAAGTAGATTTAAATAAAGAATTTAACGTTATAATTGAGCAGCAAAGCGGGAAAGAATGGTTTAAAACATATTCTGACGCTAGAGCAAAAGTACAAGGAAAAGCAAAAAATAGATTTGAATTTTTTATACCACCTTCCGCAGAAGACTTTATGGGATTAATGTATAAGATTTTACCAAAAGGAAAAGATGGTGATAGAGCTATGGTTTGGATTAAAGAAAACTTAGCTGATCTTTTTAATAAAGCTGAGCAACAAGTTATTGCAGCTAAAATTTCCGTTGCAAATGATTTTAATGCATTAAGAAAAAATATAGATAATATTCCTAAAAATTTACAAAATAAAGCAGGGTATAGTAATTTCACATGGTCTCAAGCATTAAGAGTTGCTATATGGAACATGCAGGGAATGGATATACCTGGATTATCTACTAGAGATAAAAATTCTTTAATAAAATTAATTGACGGAAATGCAGACATGAAAGTATTTGCAGAAAAAATTGCTTTTATTCAAAAAGGTAAACAATATCCTGCTCCAAATAAAGATTGGGTAAGTGGTACTATTACTAGTGATATAATAAACAGTATACAAAAAACATTTAGAAAAGAAGCTTTACAAGAATGGCAGCAAAATGTTGATATAATATTTTCAAAAGATAACATGAATAAATTAGAAGCTTTATATGGTTCTAATTATGTTACAGCTTTAAAAAATATTTTAGGAAGAATGAAGCGTGGAAGTAATCGATCAGTAAGCGAGAGTAAACAAGTTGAGAATGTTATTGATTGGTTAAATAATTCAGTTGGTACCATAATGTTTTTAAATAGAAAATCTGCTTTATTACAGCTTATATCTTCTATTAACTTTATTAATTGGTCAGATAATAATATATTAGCTGCTGCTAAAGCATTTGCTAATCAACCTCAATATTGGAAAGACGTAATAAATCTACTTAATTCAGATTACTTAGTTCAAAGACGTAATGGTATGAGAATTAATGTGGCTGAATCTGAAATAGCAGATGCTTCCAAAAAAGGCGGAATGAAAGGTGTTATTGCTTATCTACTTAATAAAGGTTTTATATTTACCAGAATTGCTGATAGTTTAGCAATTGCAACAGGTGGTGCAACTTTTTATAGAAATAGAGTAAATAGCTTATTAAAACAAGTAAATATAGATACAGGTAATGTTTATACTAAAGCTGAAGCAGAAGCTAAAGCTTTTGATGATTTTTATCAAATATCAGAAGAAAGTCAACAATCAAGTAGAGCTGATAGAATTTCAATGCAACAAGCAAGTGGCTTAGGTAGGTTAGTACTAAATTTTGCTAACACCCCAATGCAGTATGCTAGATTAATTAAAAAAGCCACTAAAGACTTATTAGCTGGTAGAGGTGATTGGAAAACTAATTTAAGCAAAATAGTGTATTATGGAGCTATACAAAACTTAATATTTAGTGGATTACAAGCAGCAATGTTTACTTTATTGTTTGATGAAGAAGAAGAAAAGAAAAATAGAACATTATCTGACAAAGCTGAAGATGTTGGATTTAGTATGATGAGTTCATTGTTACGAGGTTTAGGTTATGGAGGAGCATTAGTTGATACTATTATAGCTGTAAGTAAAAAAATAGCAGAACAATCAGGTAGAAAATCACCAGATTTTGAACAAGCAGTGTGGAGTGTATTTGATTTTTCACCAGCTATAGATTCTAAAGTTAGAAAATTAAGATCTGCTGCCAATACTTTTAAGTTTAATAGGAAAGAAATTGCGAGAAGAGGATTTAATTTAGAAAATCCAGCTTATTTAGCTTTAGGTCAAGTAGTTTCTTCAACACTTAATGTTCCTATGGATAGAGCGCTTCGTATGGCTATGACTTTAAAACAAGCTTCAGATCAAGATATTGCATTATGGCAAAGAGTAGCTTTATTAGCGGGTTATTCTAGTTGGTCAGTTAACTTACCGTATTGGGGAACTAAAACTACTATAGAAAATGAACAAAGAGAAGATGATGAGTTGAAAAATAAATATAAAAATGAAGCTAATAAATTAAAAACTAAAGGTTATAAAAGAATACCAATGACAAAAGGTAAACCTGATGGTAAGTTAAATGTAGATTTTATACAAGTAGCTAGACCAACAGGTGATTTAGAGTATTGGTTAATGCCTAAAAAATAAACTATGAAACAAAAAATAAAACTATTTATCGACAAGTTACAGCAAGCTTGGAACAAATTGCTATATAAATTAATGTTTAAAAAATATAAATAAATGAAAAAATCTATTTTAATCTTATTATTATTATCTTTTAGTATTACATTTTCACAAGAATTAAGAGAAAAATGTATAACTATAGAAGAAAAAAAATTACCTGAATATAAAGTAAGAGTAATTAAAACAAACCACTGTGTAGAACCTAAAAAAATAACTGTTGCAGTTTATATTGTTAGAGAGTGGGAAAAGAAAAAAAGAAAAAAACGTAAAACAAGAAAAAATAAAAAATGAAACAAATTTTACTTACACTTTGTTTATTTATTACATTTAATGTAAGTTCACAAGAAAAGAAAAAGTTATTTAAAGATTTTTTCAAGTATAGCACGCTTTATATATCTGGAGATGTTAAAAATTCAAAAGAAAACGCACCTAATTATTTTGTACGTACAAATCCTAATGGTAGTTTGTATGATGTACCTGTTGTAGTTGATGGAACAGACTATTACGAGCATGATTACCGTTATGGTTTTGGTATTAGAAAAATTGCAAGGTTTGATTATGAAATGAAAGGCAAACAATACTACGATGGTACTGAATCTAACGTGTCTATGACTGCTCCTAATTCAGCTATTAAAGGGTTTGAATATGTATTTCATACTGAAAAAGAAAGATCCAGAGATGATGTATTTAAAAACCATAGATATTTTTTAAAACATAGTGGAAAATATCACATTGTTAAAGTGGAAAGTAGAAAACAAGGAAAAGTAAATTTTGATTATAAGTCTGCAGAGTTAAGAGCTAAAATACCTATTGGTAAAAAGTTTAATTTATCTTTTGGAGCTATATATCGTACTCATGAAAGACCTTACGGATATAATCCTGTAGAAATATGGTTAAACGAAACTAATGAAGATGGTTTTGCTGTTAACCCATGGTATACACTAGGTTTTTATTATGGATACGAGGATATATATTATACATATGAAGATAGTTATTCAGGTGAAACCGTATCTGATTGGTATTGGAATAATGAACAAGGTGAAACAGTAGCTTATACTGATTTACAATTTAGGCAAACAGTATTTACTGATCTTATGAATCGTTTTAATAATGAAATATGGGATACTATAGATACTTTCGGTGTTGTATCACCTGTAGTCGGTTTTGACTACTATCATTATAAAAATAATTTTTGGCTACATGCTTACGGTTCTTATTTATTACCATATCATAACTATGTAAAAGGTGATGAGGCTTTTAGTTATCATAATAGAAATAATTGGGGACTCGGTGGATTAGTAGAAGATGCTGAAAAAGAACAGTGGGAAGATTATCAGACAGGAGTACAATTTGGATGGAAGCTTAGTAAAAGCATTGGAATATTTTTTGAAGGCGAATACACTGAGTTTTGGGATAGTAAAATATATAATAGTTCAGTGGGTTTGAACATAACATTAAAATAAATAATTATGAAAAAATTTAGTAAACCATTTATGGTTAAAAGTCCTTTAAAAAATAATCATTATAAAACAGGAGAACCAAGAAATGTTGGTCAAGTGCCAGTTGGGCCGGGTAAAACTAAAAAAAGAATAGAAGGTGAAGAAATTTCAGCGGAAGAGTTTTTCCACAAAGGACCATATGATTATAAAACTACGCAAAATTACAAAACTGAAATGCGTAGAATTACAGATAGTTTAACAAATACCGGAGATATTCCTAGAGGATTAAAAGCAAAAAATGAATATTATAGTGGTCCTCATAAAGAGCATAACTATTTATTTCCTGCTGAAGGAAAAGGATTATCTACGTGGGCTAATATGCCAGCAGCAGAAAGAAAAAAATATTTTGAAAGTAAAGGTGTTAAACCTTCATTTCCTATAAAATAAATTAATAATAAAACAAAATGAAATTATGGAAAATTGTCCTTTATGTGGTGGTCATTGTGGCCTTTGCTAGTTGTGGAACATACACGCAAGCACCAAAAAATACAGTTAAAGTTTTAGCAGTTACTCATGAGGGTGATACTATTCAGCTTGATGTTAACTCGTTAAGACCTAGAGTTTATCAAAACATTTATCACACTTACCCTTATTATCATAATTATTGGAGACCTTCTTCGTATTACTGGGGAGCACCTCAATACTATTATACAAGACCAAAACCAGTAGTTGTTACACCAAACGTACCCAACGTTATAATACCTACTACTAAACCTACTGGTACTTATAATAGACCAGCTAATGTAGGAACAGGACCATCGTTATCACCAAGTTTAAATACACCATCTAATAACAGTATAAATAAATCAAATGGCAGCACCCCAAATAAGCGAAGAAACTAAAGTAACATTAGATCTTAAAACTATTGGAATGATCGTAGCGTTTGTAATAACCATAGCAGGTATGTGGTTTACATTACAAGCAGATATAGCTCAGGCAAAGGAATTACCAGCACCAGTTATTGATAGAATTGAGTATGATTTAAAAGACGAATTGATACGTCAGACAATTATGGATACTCAAGAAGATGTAGAAGAAATAAAAGAAACGATTGATAAAATTGATCAACGATTGTACGAGATACAAAAACAAAGATAATGAAATACTTAACTATAATTTTACTATTAATATCATTTAATATGTCTGCTCAAGAGTGGATAACAGATGATAATTTTGATACTAAAATAAATGAAAGACAAGCTTTTGGTAATGATCAGACAAAGCCTGTAATTGTAGAATTTTATGCTAAATTTAATGATGCTAATAAATTTGAACAATGGTCTAAACTAAAAGATGTTATATATTATAGAGCAGATATAGCTACGTGCCCAGCTGCTAAAAAAAAATATAGGGTACGCATGGCGCCAACATTAATTATATTTAAAGATGGTATAAAAGAAACTATTTTTAAAGCAGGACTAGATTTAATGTTACCCGTAAATTTAAATGAAATACAAAAAGCGGTTGATGAGGTAAATACTGCTAGTCAATTTTAAGATGAAAAAAAGAAAATTAAATAGTACAAACCCTAAATATTATCCTTCAGCAATTGAAGTTGTTAAAGAAAATAAAGTTTTGATAGCTAATGGTAAAGTAAAAGTTTACGCTGTTTTTAGTGAAATTGAATAACATGAGAAAAAAAATATTAATTTTGTTTATATTATTGTTTGTAAGTTGTGCTAGTGTTCCTACATGGGAAAGAAGTCCTTTAAATAATGATAGAGAAATTAAAATATTAAATCCTCACAAAGGCGTTTATGCTGATAAAGACATGTTTGGTCTTATTATGGGTGTACTATTAGGAACAGCAATTTTAATTGCTACTAATCCAAAATAATATGGAAAATATAAGTAAACACATAACTTATGCTGAAGCTATACATTCAAATACAGCTAAGCGTAAAGGTATAGATAATACACCTAATCCTACTCAGTTAGAAAATATGAAGATTACTGCTGAAAAAGTTTTTGAACCAATACGTAACTGGGTTGGTGGACCAATAAAAGTAAATTCATTCTTTAGATCACCTGAACTTAATACTGCTATAGGCGGAGTTGCATCTAGTCAACACTGTAAAGGACAAGCAATTGACATTGATGATGTTTATGGTAGAAGATCTAATGCTGAAATGTTTACTTATATAAGAGAAATGCTTGATTTTGATCAAGTTATATGGGAATTTGGTACAGACATGAATCCTAACTGGATACATGTATCATATGTTTCAAAAGAAGAAAATAGAAACCGTTGCTTAAAAGCTTATAAAGACGAATACAACAAAACAAAATATAAAACAATTTAAAATGGGTTACAAAAGTTACGCACAACAAAAAGCCGTATGGGCTGATAGAAAAGACGGAGGTAAAGGACATCCAGATAAAAAGAAAGGTTCTCCAGCTAAAAATAATCATGATGGAAGAATGAGATTTGATCCTGAAAATCGTAAAATAGTAGACGCGATGCCTCAACGTGTTAAAGATAGTTTACGAGATGCAGCATGGGAATATGGAGGTTCTTTTTACAGTCCTAAACATAATGTTAATGTTGATCCAGAAGATGGGGTTTTATATAATCGACCTATTTATTCTGATGGTACTATGATGACATATCCATCTCTTAGTAAGCCAGTTAAGCGTGAAACAGAATTAAACAAACCTCCTACACCCTTGAATCATTGCGCCTCTAGTATGATGCATTCAGGTGGTTGGCAAGAAATGAGAAAACACAATAGTCCAAATACTATTGGTAATAAACCAGCTATTAAACATAATGAAAAAATGAGAAAAGAAATTGGTACATTTAAAATGCCTCATCAGTCTCCTTTATCAAACACTGAACAAGATAGTATAGCTTCATCAAGTGCATGGAAAAAAGAAAAAGAATTATATCTTAAAAAACCAGATGGTCAAAAAGAATATGATATGGAAAAAGGAGAAAAATATTATGACGTTGATAAAAAGAAGTTAAGACTTATACCTACTGATGATGCTGAGAAAAAAGATTTAACTGGAATTAAAAAATGGCAATTAGCTCCAGATAGAAAATCATCTATGTCTCCATTAAATAAAGAAGGTAAAAAAGATGCTTGTTATCATAAAGTAAAAAAAGCTGTAAAAGTTTGGCCAAGCGCGTATGCATCAGGTCAATTAGTACAATGTAGAAAAAGAGGAGCTTCAAATTGGGGAGTAGGTAAAAAGAAATAATTATGGCACACCCGTATAAAAACATATCACCATTTAACTGTTGGAAAGGTTACGAAAGAGTTCCTGGTACACAGAAAGGAGCAAAAGGTAGTTGTAGAAAATCATCACCTGCAAATGCTACTAAAGGTGGTGGTACAACTAAAGTTTGTTTACCTCAAGACAAAGTAAATAACATGAGCCCTGATCAAAAGAAAAAAATAGTTAATGCTAAAGAATCTGCTGGTAGATCAGGTAAAAGAGAAAGATCTCAAGGATCAGAAGTTAAAGGAGCTCGTAAAAAAGGAGCTACATTAAAAGACTGGTTTGAAAAAGAAAACTGGGTAAATGTAAAGACTGGTGAAGAATGTGGTGCTCCTACTAGAAAATCATCTAAAGAACCTGCTAAAACTACAAAAGGTAAAGGACGTAATTTTAGAACTGTAGAAGAAGGAGCAGGTATGACTGAGAAAGGAGTTAAAGACTATAAAAAGAAAAATCCTGGTAGTAATTTACAAACTGCTGTAACTGGTCCTGTAAGTGAATTAAGTGAAAAAGAAAAAGCTAGAAGAAAATCATTTTGTGCTAGATCAAAAGGTTGGACTGGTGAAAGAGGTAAAGCTGCTAGAAAAAGATGGAGATGTTAGGGATCAAAATATAACGGGCGTACCATACCCGAAGATCCTGTAATGAAGGGGAGCTCAATCGAGTTCCCCTTTTTTTTATCCATCACAAGCAACACAGTCTTCCATAGCTCTTGCTGCTATATCTCCACGTAATACAGACTCTGTTCTCATATAATATAAAGTTTTAATTCCTTTTTTCCATGCATCTAAATGAACTTGATTAATCCATTTGGGAGTTGCTTCAGCTGGAAAAGCTAAATTTAAACTAACTGATTGATCTATATATTGTTGACGTATTCCTGCTTGTCTAACTAATTCTAGTTGATTTATTTCTTTAAATGTTTTAAATACTTCTTTGGTATCTTCGTCTAGTTCTGGTATATCTTGTACCGAACCTCCATCTGCTAAGATTTTGTCCCATGTTTCTTTATTATTTATTCCTATCTTTTCCAGAACTTTAACAAGCGTAGGATTTTTCCGTATAAACGTGCCTTTAGCTGATTGTTCTGTGAATACATTAGCCGCCCAGGGTTCAATGCCGGGAGAAATATTTCCAGAAAGTTTGCTATTACTAACAGTGGGAGCAATAGCGCGTAAATGGGTATTGCGAAAGCCAGTACCGACACACCAAAGAGGTTCTCCATAAGCATCTGCAAGAGCCATAGAAGCTCTTTCAGATTCGATTTTGATTTGACTAAAAATTCTTCTAGTTTCATATTGTGATAATAAACCCTCAAATGGTAAACCTTTTTCTTGTAGATATGTATGCCAACCTAATACACCTAGACCTAATGCTCTGCCTTTTTCAGCAAATCGTACAGAATTTTCAAAACCTTTTCTGTATTTAGCTCTTTGTATAAATTCTTCTAACACACCATCTAAAAACCATATTGAGTCATAAATGATATTTGTATTTTTCCATTCGTCGTACTTAGCTAGGTTTAAGCTAGACAGACAACAAACGAATGAATGATTTTCATCTGTATGTAAAACTATTTCACTACAGATATTTGTCATATGTACTTTTAACGCGTTGTCTTTGTAAGCTGCTGGGTTCTGCTTATTTGTATTTCCTTTAAATAAAATATAAGGTTCGCCAGTTGCTTTGCGCTTTTGAAGTAGTTTGCTCCATTTTTGTCTAGCATCAGTATCTCCTGCAGTAAGTTTTCGCATGAACTTATCACCGACGACCGCGCATTGATGGAGGTTAAGTGACTGTCTATTGACGTCTCCTTTTGGTTCTCTAATCTCGAGCCATTCTTCAAAATCGTCATGTTCAATGTTGATATTAACAGATGCAGCTCCTCGTCTGACAGATCCTTGATTCGTTGCAAGTATAGTTGAATCATATATTTTACAAAAAGGCACAACTCCGTCACTTGTTCCATTACCAGTAATTTTAGCTCCGGCGGGTCTAATTTGATTTACACCGATACCAACTCCACCGCCGTGTTTAGCGAGTAGCATCATCTCTAAATTTTTTTGACCTATATCTATGATAGAATCAGCAACGTCAATGCCAAAGCAACTAATAGGTAAACCGCGATCAGTTCCGGTGTTTGATAATACAGGTGACGCCAGACATAACCAACCTTTCCATATATATTCAAAAAAAGTTTCTGCCATCTCGGTCTTCTGTAATCTTTTCGCAACTGTTTTAGCAACTCTTTTGTACGCTTTTCTTGGTGTTTCTCCATTATATAAATATCCTCCTGCTATTGTTTTTTTATATACATCTGTATCACCCCACTCAGGATAATCAACTCCTTTGATCCATTCATTATTCCACATTTGTTTCAAACTTTTTATCTTCTTTTGTTCTACGTTCTTCTACTTGTTTTAATTCTTCAACTACTTTTTCCCATTCATCTTTACCTATGTGCATTTGAAAAGCTGTTAATGTTCCTTGAGCTAAAGATGTTGTGCTTTGAAGTTCTTTAATTAATTGTCTTACAACATTTGTAAGTGCTTCTACTTTTTTCTTTAATTTATTTTGTGCCATTTTATTTAATATAATGTATTATCCAAGCAATTAAACCGTTTATGTTTAATGCTACTAAGTTCCATTGTTTTCTATAAAATACTTGAACAAGCACACAACTAAAACCTGCTATAAATAACAAGGGTTCTAAAGTCCAGTGTGCTGCCAGTATCATTCCTGCTCCCATATAACCTATACGAACAGGTATTTTTTCATTACCAAATATCTTCAAAATCTTCTCCTTCATTTGCTTTACTATAGTCAGTTGGCCTAATCGCAAAAAAGTCAGTGTGAGTGTGACCCCCAGTAAGATGATAGAACCAATCAAGATTCGCTGCTGCGTCTTTGTCATATTGGAAAAATCTTCTTTTATCCGTGTAACCCAATTCTGATAGTTTTTCATTTGTTCTTTTTCTTATAAATTGTTTAAGATCAAATGATTTTAAGTTTTCAATATCACCCATTTCAAACATTTTATCTATATATTTTTCTTCAAGATCTACCATAATTTTAGCAGCTTCATATATATCATCTTTACAATCTTCTTTTAATGTGGGTATTTCTTCACACATATGTCTATATAATTGACAACCCATTTTACTATGCAATGATTCATCTCTTACAGACCATTTCATTTGTTGTCCTACTCCTTTGAGCAAATTACGAAGCTGAAAAGAATATAGAACAGCAAAAGCACTGTACAGACTAACACCCTCTGCGAAAGCGGAAAATATAGCCAAGCTGCGACCAATGCCGCGTGGATCATTACCGTCATAAGCAACCAGGTTATCAAATCTATCAGCGGTAGCTTCTTCGTGAAGAAACGCTTCAAAGTCTTCAAGTCCAAGTGTTTCATTTAAATAACTATATGCAACAGCGTGTATTGTTTCTTGTGAGCCAAACATCATAGCCATCTGTTGCACTTCGTGTTTTGGGAACCATGATACGACTTTTTGTGTCCAGTAATCTGATACTGCACATTCTGTTTGAGCAAAACCTAGTAGTATATTTCCTACTAAGTTTTTTTCTGATAATGTAAGTTTTTCATTCCAATCCTTTACATCGCCTGACATTGGTATTTCTGTATGTAACCAAAAAGCTTGAGCTTGTTTAAGCCAACCTTCTGTGTAATAAACAGGGTATTCAAATGGTTTGTAAGGTATTCTTTCTTTAAATAAACTCATATTATATAGGGTATTCTAGTGCTATATCTATAAAAGGAATATAAAACACATATGTTATCGTGTGATCTTCTTCATAAGCTCTACATCCAAATAGTATACCTGGGTAGAAACCAAATGATAAAGACCAGTTCCATTTTTCTTTATTATCCATAAACTTTTATATTATATTGATCTTGATATTTCACAAGTTCTTTGTATTTAATTTTTCCTTTTTGTTGCCAAGACCATTTAACCCATTTGTCAATTTGACGCTCAGCATATTTTTTCCTAGCTACTAACTTCGCAAGCTTAGGATTAACTCTACGGTTTTGTCGCATTCTTTTTGATTTTGTGGTTTAAATATTCTTGGATATAATTTATTATCTACTAAATGTTTTTTAAATAATTTCCAACGTAGTGGAAATGATTCATTAGCTCTACCTTTACATTCAATTATAAAGTCATCACCAATAAAATCAGGAGTATATTTAATAGGTAGTATTTTTTTACCACCACGTTGTTTAAACTCCCCTTTACCATTAGCTGTACGTTCATAACAAGGATGTATAAAATCAAAGCCAGATATTATTTCAAATGTCTTGCCTTCGTATTTAGCTTTGATCTTAGCTTTTTTTAAAGCTTTATACATGTATACCTCTAGACCACTTGCAAACTTAATACCGTCAACAGTGGTTTTTTTAGACTGTACAGGTCCTCGTTTTCTTTTATAGTTCTTCTTCCTCATATACATCTATATTAGAGATGTTATCATTGAATCGTTTTTGTCTATTGATCATACACTCTTCAACCTCATCTCTAAGACAAGCTCTTGCTGCTTGAATATATAATAATGCATCCATTATTTCTTCTTGTACGTCAATTAAAAAGTCATTTAAGTCTTTGTCTTTGCCTTCAACTTCTTCCATCATCATTGCTCCGTATTTAGCTTGACCAACCAGACTGCGTTGATCTATCTTTTCGATAACTTGTTCTACGATTTTATCTTTAGTCTTTACTACGTATTTATTCATCTTTTACAAATGTTCCGTTAATCATTTTACCTGTTCTTTTGCTAATAACTTTATAAGCACTATCTATACATTCTTCAATTGTAACCCCTTGCATGTGTGACAAATTTGTCAAAACAACAACCATATCACCAATAGCATCTATAATTTCAGGTTTATCATTTTTAAGTAACGCTTTAGCTAGTTCTCCAGCTTCTTCTTGTAGTTTAACATATTGAGTATGTGCATTACCTTCATCATAAAGTCCTCTATCTTGTGCCCATTCTCTAATTCTACTAAACATAGCTTCATCTTCACATTGAACCATTTTAGGATCTGTAAACATGTTTATATTATCATAAGCTCTAACAAAAGCTTTATTGTAAACATAACACCTATTGTTATTATACATAGATGTTTTAACGTTACGCATTATCCATACAATTGTTTGCTTAGTAATATGTAAGGTACCGTGTTCTGTTTCCCACTCCATACCTATATTGTCTAACAACTGTCCTTTTAATTTATTAATTGGACATGGAAACGTAGTAGTTTGTTCTGTTACGTTTATATTCATTTTTTTATTAAATTTAATTAATTCATTATATTTCTTACGGTCTACTTTATAGCCATAAGACTTTTGAAGTTCTATCTCTTTCTCTGATATATAATTTATATCATCGGACTGATCAAGAACTTCATATTCGTCTGGGGTATAACCCTGTGTTATCGTAACTCTGTTATTAAGATTACACGTAACACCGATCTTTTTACCCGGAATGTGATATAAATAATACATAATTATATTTTATCATTATATAAGTGTAAGTTGTGTGCATAATGATAATATTCACCAACTTTAATATCTAATCTGTCTGCAACTAATTTTTGTATCATACTAAAACAATACTGGTCATTGCAGAAACCGTACCAGAGGTCATTAGAACGCATTAAAACAGCCATGTTTAATCTATTATCAACAATTGTAAACTGTATCGCGTATGTACATGGAGTATCTTTACTGTAAAACCTATGTTCTTTACAATCATATATACTTATTGCCGCGTGTCTCGTATCTTTTTCATGTTTTAACTTAGCTACTACATAATCTAACTGATCATTACGATACATTTGCCAACCATAATTAGAGTTAACACATCTTTCACTATCAGCCATACGTTCCCAAATTGGTGGTACTTTACCGTATATATCACCAAGTTTGTCAATACTAGGATCACCGGATAAATACCATTGCCATTCAGCTTCAGCATAATCAGGTTTCCAATTACGTTCTTTATTTAGTATATAATTTTCTAATGGGTATTCTAAAGTAAATCCCACATTAAATAAAGCTTTAGTATCACCAAAAGTTACACCGTCAATTATTATCTTATCAAGAAAATAATTATAAGCTTCATCTGCATTTTTAAATTTTCTGCGCATATTTTTTATAATAATATTTATAGAACTCAAACATTTGTATCCATATTGATACTGGACCATATGTTAACGGAGATCTATTGTTTTTATTGTTTATCTTAATATCTATATACCAAACACCTTCACCATTAGCAAATGGAGATATATATATGCCATTATTTATACACCAAGCATAAGCTTCTCTGTCTTTTTCACTAGGCATATATTGTCCCATTACATCTTTTTTTCTAGGCATTTATTCCCAAGGCATTGGTTCTTCTTTTATTTTATCTAATACGTGTGGTATAAAACAACCAGAGTTAGGTTCCCATTTGAAATGAGCTTCTGCTCCATTCTCACCAAGGTTTTGAAACTTAACTTTAAGTACTTTAGCTTTAACAGTTTTAGCATCATAGTCTCTATGAACTAATATACCGTGATAACTAGCATCATACCATTCACCACCACCTTTTATGTTATACATATTAGGTTCTTCAATTTGACCGTCTTTATCTTTGTACATTTTAGTTGGATGCGCTACGATAAACACTAGTACATCAAACTTTTTAGCAAAGTTTTCTATTTTAGTTAGATACTCCATGGTGTAAGTATTAACATCTAGTGAACTAGCATTTTTATCTCTTACTTTATTAAATGGATCAATAACTAAACATTTAATTCCTTTACGTTTAACTAGTTCTGCTCCTTTACGTAATACTGATTCAAGACTATACTTATCCATGTCTATGAAAAAGAAATTATCATTAACATGATTACCAACTTCTTTCCATTTATCACTATCTATATCTTCTACATGAGGCATATCTCCCCAACATTTACGCATTAATTTATGAGCATGTAAATAATTAGGACTATTTTCTGGTGATGCAAATCCTGTTTTCCAACCATAGTTCTTATTATATCCAACTACCATTTGATCTACAAAATCTGATTTACCAGAACTAGGTATACCTGTTACAGTTATAAACTGACTAGTGTATGTGCTAAATATAGCATCAAAATTAGAAAGACCAACTTGATACCCAGGTTTAAATCCGTTTTTAACAAAGTCTTTAACTTCTCCTTCAATATCTCTAAATGTTGTTACATTTTCTAAAGGATAAGATCTAGCTTTATTTATAACTTGTTTTAATTTATCCTTACCGTGTGTCATTAAGTATTCATTCGCGTCTTTACAACCTTCAAAATCTACTAAATAACATGTTTCAGCTCCTAGTCTTCTAACCAGCTCTGCTCTTAATGCTAATCCAGGATCATCTGAATCTAAAGCTAATATTATCTTAGTTTTATCATCAAAGTAATCTATACAATTATCTAAGTAATCTAAATTGTTATGACTTAACGTTGCTCCGTTAGGAACTGATATTGCATTTTTAACACCAGCTTCATGCAGTGCTAATACATCCATTTCTCCTTCAGTTATAACGCAACTGTCATATCCTACAATGCTATCAATATTATAAAATATCTTTTCAGCACCTTTATATAATTTAAAGTTTTTTCTACCGTCTCTATATTTTACATTAATAAGTTGATTACCGATATGATAATTAAATTTGATTACGTTCTCTTGCTTTCCTGTCTGAGGCATGTACTCTGGACCCTCACTGATTTGTAAATCAATAAGAGTCCGAGTTGATATACCTCTACTTTCAAACCATTCAGACACCTTAGTTCGAGGAATATTAAATTCTTCTTGCGGAGGTGTTACTGGTCTTACATATTCCTTTTCATTTGATCCCTTACGGTTATATGTATGTAGTTGAAAAGTAGTATTACAGTTGTGGCAAGTTCCGAGACCCCGTTCCCAATCATAAGAAGCACATTTAAGCTTCTGATTTTTAGGTTTCCTGTCGTGAGAACATAAAGGACAAGTCCCTTGTGTCTTACCCACTTCTAGGCTATATTGATTGAACTTGTCAATCGAAAATCCATTAATCTCGTATTCTTCTACTTGCATTTAATTTAATTAAAATGGTAAATCATCTTTTACTTCAACTGCTGCTGCTTTTAAAGCTGGTGCTGGTGCACCTGGCTTTACAGCTTCTGGGAAAGTACCATTGCTCCAAACAACTCTAACATTGCCAAGATATTTTTTAGCAACCTTAGCATCTCTTTCCTCTTTTGACTGATCAACTATGATTGGTCCGAAGTTACCAAACTGGTCTACTTCATCGTTAATCGTAATTGATATTGGTAAATATTTACCTTTCTTACCTTCGATAATTTTATCTTTAGGTATTTCAGAAAGATTAATACTACCTTTTACTATTCCTGCCATATTATACGTATTGATTAATTTGGTTAAACATTCTAGCTAATTGCTCTTTTGTAGCATTAGTAGTTCTTCTTAAATTATCTACAGCTTTAACATGATTTTGATTCTTGTAAAAGTTATTTACATTAGTTTCTAATCCAGTTACACTGCATACTTTTAATTGGTTTTTTCTAGTTCTTGCCATGGTTTATAAGGTTTTATTAATAAAATATTGCTTTGGGTCAAAGTCTTTATTCTTATAAAATAATCTATAAGCGTCCACTGCTCGTTGGACTTTGTCTTGACCTTTAGCATAAAATTCTGGTGAGCAGTCAAATATACCGAGTTGATGGGTGTTTTTATCTATTACAATAAAAACCATTTCATAACCAAACAACTCGCTGTAAATATAAGCTTGAGAGTCGTAATTGTATTTAGATGCAGACCATTTAAATTTTGTTATGTCGGCTGTCGTCTTCAAATCTATGACTAGCTTCTCATTGTGATTTATAATATCTGCTTTTCCTTTCCATTTTTCACCCTCAATCTCTTTTATACCTGGAGTTTCATATTCTGTATTACTATCACGTATCATTGCTTGACATACTTTATTATCTAACATAATATCAGATAATTTTTCTATCGCATCAACTTCGTGTTGTAATAAGCATAGTTCACCACCAGACATCTCTTTGTAAACTTTAGTATTCCTAGTTGACGAAGGTATAACCTTGTACTTTTTCAGTTTATCTGGTTCTAGTATAGCGGTATGAAAATATCCGCCAACTAAGAATGCAGGCCTAGGCTCGCTAGGCTTTCCTAAAGCTAAAGGATTTGTAAGTAAAGCTGAGATGTCAGAATTACTAAGATACTTTTTACCAAAGTCTCCATAGTAATGCTTATCATCACGTAGCTTTTCGATTACATCGTCTTTATTCATTAGAGAGTTTTAAGTTCAGCTTCTTGAGCTGAGGTTAATTGATACTTAGCTTTGATAGCTTCTATTTTCCCACCTGATTTAATGTAGTCTTTAGCTTGTGCTAATTGTCTACCAGTTATATCATTTTTACCGTGAGTATTAGTCGCATCACTATCTTTAGTATCGTCAATTAGGAATAAATTTCCTAATGCGTATTTCTTCGCGTAACTCGATGCAGCTCCAAATCTTTGAGGCATTTGCATGCCTTTCTGATCTAAATCAACTCCTACCACTGCTGTAGCATTAATTGTTTCTTTACCGTCAGTTATAGTCGCAGTAGTTCTAATAACAGAAGAATCTACTAATTCTTCATTTATTACTACTGTAACATCTAGCTCCTTAATAAAGGGTTTAATTGCTTCGAGAATGTCTTCGGCTGACCTGAAGTAATACTTACCGAATGAATTAAATCTACTCTTCTTCGATTTAAATCTTGTCTGAATTTTTGATAATTTTTCGTTAATGGTCATAGTATTATAATTACATATTTTATTGTTAATTTACATATCTAACTTACAGATAATCAAGCACTTGCGAGTGATCTACGTTATCAATAAGTTTGTTTACAGCTTGCTTTTTTAACTCTGAAATCCTAACATAATTAGCTGATCCTTCAAGTCCTAATTTAGCTGCTATTTCTTTAGCTGAATGCTTATCGCAATCAAGTCCATAACTTAATCTTAATACTTCAAACTCAGCAAAATCTAAATATTTTTGCATTAAACTTTTTAAATATAAATTTAATAATGGTATATTGTATGGTTCTGATTTATCAGGTATTTGATTAAATATATCTTCATCATTCACTTTAGCATCAATAGATAAAAATATACTATTGAAAAACATTTGTACAGCTTTTTTATCTTTTGTTTTACGCATATGGTTTAATTGATGTTCTGGTATTCTTATATTACCTCGTGCTGCATCAATACGTCTACGTATTCCACCTTTAATACGCTTACTAAAAAATGATTTTAATGTTTTTTCTATATCTTCTGATTGTTCAACTGTTTCCCAATCTAATTTATCAACTGCTCTAGTTAAACTGTAATTGCCTTCTTGTATAAAATCGTTTATACTTAATATACCAGATGCTTGATCACTAGTTGAAAATTTTCTAGCCATAGTTTCTACAAGTGGCATGAACTTAATTATCATTTCATTTCTTGTATATTCTTTATACGGCTTATCGTCTGGCATAGAAGTTTTTAAATCTTCTTTATACCGAATGTAGTTTGCTACATTATATTTTTTCATTTCTTTTTTTTCTTACTTTTTTGAATTGTTTTATTTTGTCTCGGATACCAAAAACGTTGGTACCAATTAAGTGTTCGTATATCTTTTTTCTTGTCATAGGTCATTTCTTGTTATTAACATTTCGTTTTTATTTGCTACTAAATATTTTTCACCTTCATAATAATTCCAATAAGCTGTAATGCTATCGCCTTCAACTTTATATTCATCAGGCATACACTGTGGTGGTTCATTAAATTCTTCGTTAAGTGGTATCCACGGCGGTAAAAACATTAAAGGTCCTCTGCATTTAGTTATTGTTAAATGTGTTTTACCATATCGCCTAGTATACTCATCACCCAATGCTAGCATGTGTTTGTATAACCAATTGTACTGTCTTGAATTAGCTCTACACCATATAGTGCTTGGATGGTTGAGATGTGCAGTTTTGTACGGTACATCTTCATTGCCGTAATATCTATGAGCAGTACAAAGCATTTGAGCTGATTCTAAGATCATCTTAACCACGTGCTTATTATATTGTATCTGCGCAGCTTTAACTGGATTAGAATCTAAATAAAATATATTCATCTATATCGTTTATGATTTAATCTATTATAATGTTTGTCTAATAAGAGGTTTGCTACCTCTTCTGATATTAAGTTGTCGTTGTATAGTTGCCATATTAATTTACTCATATTTCTTCTCCATTTTGCCACTCACCACAGTCTTGACATGATGAGTCACATATTATATATTGGTGGTATACTAATTCTGTACTACCACAAAATTTACATTTATTCATAGTTACGTAATGTTTTAAATAGTGGATGTCTGTATGAACCCGCTTGTGTTCGTTGAAAATAAGTAAAGGTAGCACGTTGACCGATATAGTCATGAATGTTAAGTAGCATATTTGACAAATCCTTGTAGGTGTAACCTTTACCCGGTGGACAACCGAACTGTACACCTTCGTCATCTGTCATCAGAAACTTACCAAGCGTGCCTTGTCTCTTACCTTTACCTTCTTCATATCCTGTAATAGTTGCTTCAGTATCGCTGAAGTCTTTAAATTTCATCAGATCGTAAGATCTACCGTGTTTGTATAAACCATCTAGTCTTATGATAGAGCCTTCGTAACCCTCACTTAAGAACGTGGCATGAATATCTCTAGCATAATTATAGCTGTCAACTAGTCTTGCAGGTACATAATGCACTTTATCATATAGATCTGCTGTTACAAGGTTTTGCATACGAGTTTTGTAGCTGTCATATTTGACACCATCAAAATAATCGTAGCAATGAAATTGTACTAGTTCTTGAGCTTCTAGTCTATCATCTGCGGTAGGTTTTTGCTTACGAACTAATGATATAATCTTTTCAAAATCATTTCTTAGTTCATGATTGTATAATTCACCGTCAAGTACAACATCTGGTTGTTGTTGGAAGAACGGTATCAATGCTAACTCTATATGAGCTAGATTCATAAATTTATTACCAGCACGTGAATACGCGCCATCTTTAGTAAACAGACAGCGGACGCCATCTAGTTTAGGTTGTATATACACAGGTTGAGACCAGTCAACTCGACTGTCATCAAACTTGTGTGCAAGCATTGGTTTCATCATAGGTTTTTTAATTTTTGTTCTATTGTTTTAATTTTCTTTTTTAATAATTCACACTGTTCATATTTCTCTTCAGCTAAGTATTTAGCCATCAGTGTCATACATCTAGCTAGTTCAGCTAACAACTCTTCTTCATCATTTGGTTGCATATCCATTAATAAACCCTCGTGTAGTTTATCAAGTATAATTTTAGCTACACGTTGTGCTAATTGTTCAATTTGTTCATCAGTCATATTATCTAACTTTTTTCGTATTAAGTTTCGTTTGTAATTCTATTTTTTAACATGTAATAATATAATTATATTCATAATAAATATGTAATATTTATCTATGTTAGTCTTCCTGGGTTAGTATATCAACTAGTTTACGAGCGTGATATAAACCATCTTTTTTATCTCTCATATTTAATCTAGTTTCTCCATTAGTAAAATCTGTATATTCCATATCTGTCATATATTTAGATATAATTTTTGCAGGTGTTAATACAAATTCACATTTGTTTTGATAAACATTCCAGCAAGTTACATGTATTTTATCTCTATCACCGCTCCATATAACATAGATATACTCTATATCTGATTGGAAATGATCTATTCTTTGTAAATAACAACTATTATAATACATGTCATGTACTAATTTAGCTGTTAATCTTTCTCCATCTTGACATCCATTACTTTTAGCTAACAACCAGTTAGCAATTTGTACTCCTTGCCATTCAGGATAACCATCGTGATGATGGTACATGTTTACATACGCCTTATCTGCTACATTGTAAGGACTTACAGCAAATCCTTCTTCGAATTCACTACTGTGTTTACGGTCAATGACCATAATATTGTTTCTTGTACTCATAATTTAAATTTTAGTGGACGTGGCAGGAATCGAACCTGCGTTAGTAATCTGCCGCTAACAGCAGCACCTTCCAATTACTCTAACCATTTCACGCCCGTAGTTTAGTCTAATAATACCATGTATGCTTTACTATTAGTTGTTCTAAACCAATCTAAAGCTTTTTGATGTAGTTTAATCATCTCATCGTCCCAACCTCTATGATCACCAACATAGTTGATACCCATAATTAAGTCGTACATAGATGTTTCTGCAGCGTTTAAGTCATAAGACTCACCGCTAAACGGGTTTGTTACTGTATCACCTTCGTCATAAACTGTACCGTCAAACCAGTTAGGTAGTGTGTGATTTGTTTCTTTCATATTAATTTTCTTTTTCTTCGTAATAATCTCCTGAGTCTAACAACTCTTCTTTTTTCTCTTCAGATAGATCTTCATATACATCTTGCCACCATTGTTCTAACGCGTGATTAAACTCATATTCCATATCGCCCCATATATGAGACTCTATCCACACATTAGTGCCATTAGATAGTTCTTCTATTGCTCTATCTGACCAATCAGAGTAATCTTCATAGTAATAACCATCTTGTGACACATAAGGTCTATCGTCAAAAGTACAAAAGTATATGTCATAAGAATCGCAAGTAGATTCACTGTATATTTTTAAAGTCCATTTGTCATCTACAAAGTCGCTTGTAGTATCTAATTTACCACCATACTCTTCGTAAATATATTCTAATAACCAAGGACCATCTGGCTCTTCCATAAAGCCATCTTGTTCTAATTTTTCGATGATTATCTCATCTGTTAATAATTCTGCCATATTTATTTATTTAAGTAATTTTTCTTTGCGTATTTGTGTAAGAAGTTTAATCTAGCCAAACCTGACCATATTAAAGCTCTTGACCACGTGCTATATTCTCTTGTAACTAGATTCATACCGTCTAGCATAGTCCATCTGACTTTTCTTTTATACTTGTGATTCAGTTGCCATATTCTATCGCTACTGTCACACCTACGTACATAACCTGATTTATAGGTTGCTAGTAGTTGACCTGTTGGTAATTTAAATTGACGTGTACCGTTGAGGTATTGTCTTTTCGTGGTAGTTTCTACGATACCGTCTTCGTGAAGCATAGCTAGTGCGTATGCATTTTCTAGTTTTAATTGTTTTTGTTTCCAATTCATTCTTCTGATTTTAAAAATTTGTTACCATACATAATATCTGTACCACTTAAATCATAACTATAATTATCAGTATATACAAGTAAGTCTCTAATAGTATTTATGTCTAAATTATGCCAACCTCTCGCTGCCATTAGTTTATATTTAAGTCTTTTAGCTGTACTATACTTACGAGTATTTTTTCTAATCTTGTCTTGATAAGATTTTTTTAGTTGATTCCAAACTGTTTTCATAATTGTTTTATTTTATTATCTTACTATATTCGTATTATGTTTCGTTAGTAACTAGTTGAGGAATCGAACCTCAATACTCGTCAGTAGTGTTGTGGCAATGCGTTAGCTTGACTCACTCCAAACCTAGTTATCCAGTAATCTATTTTATTCAGTTATGTGTCTCGCGGAGTTCATAACGATCCCTCGCCCGTCCGACCTAATTAACCTACTCGTATACTAGATTACAAGTGCCATTCTTTTAATAATTTGATGGCTTGTGCTTTAATTTGATTGAAAGTTTTCTCATTTAACATTCCAGTGTCATATGTTATTATTCTTTCTAGTTGTCTTTCCATTTGATTACAAAGTTCTAATGCTTCTCTATCTACATATTCTTCTTGCATCATCTCGTATGCTTTTTTACTGTCCATATATTATTCTTTCTAAGTCGTCTTGTTTATAATTTCTTTTCTTTGGGTAATTCATATACCTAGTCTCTATATCTCTAGCTTTTAATATCTCTTCATTCCATGTTCGTTGATCTATTTTGTAGAACGTATAGAACACGCCACAAAAGAAACAGAATCCACATATTATTGTAAGATACAATAGCCTTTCTAGTATGTTTACTTTCTTCTCCATGCTTTATGTACTGATGCGGAAACAGCTTGTGATACTATTTGTATAGTATTACCAGTTTTATGGGTGATAATAGGTACGTATGAGTAAGTTTCAGTATTACTACAACTAACACAATTTTTATAACCTAATTCTAATCTGACTGGGTGCACAGTGCTTCCACATTTACAATACATATTTTATTTGTTTATTATATTATCTGACTTGATTTGTATTATGTTTCGATTAATCATTATTAGTCCATAGATAACTATCCCACTCTTTATCATATAGTATATCTTCTATTGATTTGTAGTCATACCATTCAGAGTCAAACCATCTATCTTCCCATCTATTTAATATTTCTTGTTCACCAGTTTGCTTACCATATACAAATCCTGCACCGATAAGAGCTAGAGTTACTACAACTCTACGTAGATTTTTATTTAATTTCATCGCCATATTTTATTATACGCAGCTTTATATTGTTTTGGAAAAGAAGATTTTTGCTGCAATTTATATCTTTTATTTCCCATTCCTTTACATTCACCATAGATTCTAATCGTTTCTAAGTGTTGATGCTTGCGAGCTAGTTTCTTTTGTCTACTATACTCGCATAATTCTTTCATATTAGTTATTACCATTTGATTGGAGCTTCTATAAATGTTAAACCTTTATACTTAAACCATTGTGATTTACCGTATTTGTATTGATCATTATTTTCTTCATCAAGACCAAGATATTTTTCTTTGAAGCCAAATGAGTTGGGTAAGTCACCAACATTATAGCCTTTGTACTCGATACCATTTAGCCTAATGATATTCTTTCCTATAAATTTAATTGTTTTCATAGTTATTTATTAGTTGATTTATAGAAATATATTTTGTCAAGAACATCTTGTCTAGTTATTTTATTTTCCATTTGTAGTAATATATCGCTTGACATATCTATTTTCTTGCCGTTATTACAGGTTAAAATGTATTTCATATTATTGTTTATTATTATTGTTTATTATATTATCCATAGTAATTCGTATTATATTTCGAATAGTATTGGTATTCCACCATTTTAATTTCATCTACGCTTAGTCTATATAATTCTTTACGCTTATTCTTTCTCGCTTTCGCAAATCTATATAAATCTTTTTTCATATTACTCATTTGCTTATTGTTATTACTAGTTGAAAAGGATTTGGTTGCTCAACTTGTACTTGAGCATCTCTGTTTTCATATTCTTGAAGTGTATTTATTAGTTCTTTAAAGTTCATTTTGCATAGTTTTTAAGGTAATATTTTAGTATAAAGTTTAATATAGTTAGTCTCCTGTCCAATTATTATGGTTATTTTTATATTGATAAGCTAACCACTTATCATTTAGCTCTGCCATTTCTTTATAGTAATCTGCATTGATTAACTTGTCATCTCGCCATAGCTCTACGTTTTCACGATGAGGTGATGAATATGTTTCATTTTTAATTTCACAGTGAAACCAATCACATTGAAACTTTTCATTGTATGTTTTAAATATTCGCATAATTTATAGTATTAGTTATACTGTGAGTAATCGAAACCCACCTCTGCTCCAAGAGTATATTTGTAGAGACTAGTTTACTTTACTTCAACTAGTTCTCTCACTTTCACAGGTACATTTGTTGATGAAGTGTATGAATTGTACTTTATAAAACAAGGTAATTTGTCAAGTGTATCTTTCATTATATTGTATACTTCATCATGATTATAAGTACATGACTTACCATTTTTGAATTCAACATTTATAATTGTGTTTTTGTTGATTAGTGATTTGCGTATTACAAATCTTTTAGAATTAATTGTGTTCATAATTTTTAGAATTTAATTGTTATTATTATTAGTTGTTTATTATATTATCTGTGTTTATTAGTATTAACGTTCGAAAGTGTTAGTTTGTTTATATGTGTAATATGTCAAGATGTCATTGCACTATATGTCATAATGTCATACATTAGAATATTAAATGATATATTAATAGTATGAATGAGAATATAAATAATGAAGTTAATGAAGTTAGTAATGATTTGATTATTATATCTTTTAAGTTAAACATAGTTATTATTTTTATTTGTTACATATATATTATCTAAGTATATTGGTATTAAGTTTCGAAAAAAACTTAAAAAGTATTTTAGTAATGTATGTAAAAGTTGTATATATAATGACAAATTGTCATAAAAATAGTGCCCGTATGCAAAATAAAATGAGTTTTAGTGACAAAATGACAAAAAAAAGTGGAGGGGGAACGCCCTACCTCTCTATATGTAAACACTTTTCTTAAAAGCTAAGGGTACTGGTACATAGATATACGAGGGTACCGAGTATATCTCTCCCCTTATGATATTATACTACGTATAATATCTAGATAGGAGTAAGGTATTATATAATAGATATCTTATATTACATACAAAAAAGTAAATTTACAGCTTTTTGTGTAAGTATATACTTATAGACTAAAATAAAAAATATGGCGCAAATAATCTCATATCCTACTGGAACAGCAACAAGCTCAGACTTTCTATTGGGAATACAAACAACAACAACTGGAGCTCAAGCTAATCCTACTAAAAAATTTACTATGTCTGATGTAGTAAGTGCGGGATCAGGAGCAACAACAGTAACTATTGATATTAGCAATGCTGAGTGGTTAGCATTAAATGGTGCTAGTAAAACTTTAGTTGCAGCGCCTGGTGCTAATAAAGCAATAAAAGTAACTGAATTATCAGTGTTTTTTGATTATGGTACAACTAATTTTACATTTGCTGGGAATATAATAGTTGAAATAAATTCAGGAGGAAGTAGTGTGTTAGGTGGAGTAGAATCAGTTGACAGTCCTTTAACGGCAGATACTATATATAGTTTACCTGTAACTGGTCAACCAGGGCTTATTGGAAAAGGTATAAAACTAGCCACAAACACAGCTTTGATTTTATCAACAAGTGGTGGTGGTGGTGCTACCGGTGGTGATGGTGTTGTAAAAGTTAAAATTTCTTACAAAATATTAGACACAGCTAATTTCTAAAAAAAAATATAAATGGCAATAATATACTCATACCCTTTAATTTCATCGTTAACAAACAGCGATAGACTACTTATTAGTGATATGAACGGTGGGACGGGTAATCCAACAAAATCTGTAACCATATCTCAATTAGCTACATTCTTAGGAGTAACACAAACTGGTGGTCCTTTTGTTCCTTATGTTGACGGTAACGGTAAAAGAATAACAAGAACAGAAGATACTAATAAAAATACTAGTTTAGGTTTTGAAGCACTTGCTGGTTTAACCACAGGGACAGGGAATGTTGCTATGGGTTTCAATGCAGGTAAAGTATTGGATGTTGGTTTTGAAAATGTAATATTAGGTAACGGAGCTGGAATTACAGCAACGGGTGCAGATTATAATGTATTTATAGGAACAGATGCTGGTAAATCATACACTACAAGTCAGAACTCTATAGCAATTGGGTATAAAGCATTAGAACTTGCTGCTGGTAATAATACAGGTTTTCAAATAGCAATAGGTAGACAAGCATTACAAAACGCATCAACAACATCTGCTTTTGGAAATATTGCAATTGGAAATGAAGCTGGTCAAAATGTAACTACTACGGGTTGGCAAAATATATTTATAGGAGCTGATTCAGGTAAAGCTATTACAGAAGGACAAAGAAATGTTGTTTTAGGATTTGACGCTCTTAAAGCTGACACTGATTCAAATGAAAATGTGGCGATTGGCGCCGATGCTTTATTAGTTCAAACCGCAGGACCTACTGCTAGTATCAACTCTCCTAGAAATATTGCACTAGGTTATCAAGCTGGTAGAGGATTAACAACAGGTACTAATACTATATTTATTGGTTTTGATGCTGGTAACAATACAGCTATGACAGGAACTAATAATGTTTTAATAGGAGATGATGCTTCTCCAACTGCAGCAGGTGCAAATAATGAATTTACACTTGGTAATTCTTCTACAGCAGTATTAAGATGTCAGCAAACAACAATTACAGCATTGTCAGATCAAAGAGATAAAACAAGTATTGAAGATTTACCATATGGTCTTGATTTTGTAGACTCATTACAACCTAAAAAGTTTGTATGGGACAATAGAGCTGAATTTGATGGAGATGGTAATGAATACTTTAGTGCAAATAAAGGTAATAAAGACATAGGGTTTATCGCTCAAGAACTACAAACAGTAGATGATGAGTGGTTAAATCTAGTATATAATTCAAACCCAGAAAGATTAGAAGCAAGCTACGGAAAACTTATACCAGTATTAGTAAAAGCTATAAAAGAATTAAAAGCTAGAGTTGAAGCTTTAGAAGCTTAGTGTAAAAAAACATAAAAACAAGTAATAATAACAATATACCTGCTCGGTGAGAGCGCAAACCAAACATTAATTTTAAAACCTAAACCAAATGACGTTTTATTATTCGACTAGAACGTGGAATAGTCAACCACAAATCACACAAGAAACCATTGACCTTTGGAAGCATGTAGCTGAAAAAAGTAATTGGAGAATAACTCAGTTACCTAATGGTTTTTACCAAACAGAATACCTAGATTTAGATGAAAACTGGGTAGATGTAACACGAAGAGAGACCCTAGAAGGAGCAGAACAAGCAATAGATGCATCGATAGATCATTATACAAAGAAGCTTGAGTTCGTAAACGGGCCAAAAGTCGTAAAAACCTTTGAGTAACATAATTAAATCAAATTAAATTCAATCAAATGATAGTAAAAAACCTAAATTTTGGTGAAAATGCCAAAAATAAGGTATTTAAAGGTATAGAAAAACTCACTAATGCTGTTAGTTCCACTTTAGGAGCTAGCGGCAAGTGTGTTATTCTTGAAGATGAGCAAGGAACACCAATAATTACCAAAGATGGTGTAACAGTTGCTGATTCTATTGTACTTTTAGATCCTGTAGAAAATATTGGTGCTACTTTAATAAAAGAAGCAGCTCGTAAAACCGTAAAAGAAGCTGGTGATGGCACAACTACTGCTACCGTACTAGCACATGCTATATTAAAAGAAGCATATAAAGAATTAAACAACACAAATACTAGAGAAATAAAAGAAGGTATTTTAAATGGTGTTGAAAAAATTATAAAACACATAACAGATAAGTCAGTTCCAGTAGATAATAGAATACAACAAATAGCTACTATATCTACTAACAACGATAAAGAGCTTGGTGATTTAATTGCTAACGCATTTAATTCAGTAGGAAAAACAGGTATTGTTATAATGGAACCATCTAGCGCTGGTGAAACTAAAGTTGAAATAGTAGAAGGTGTAGAATACAATAAAGGACTATTAAATCCTAATTTTATTACTAATAAAGAAAAAGGAGCTTGTGAACTTAATAATCCATTAGTAATGATAGTTGATTCAAAAATAGAGTCAATAAGACAAATACAATCTGTTTTAGAATATGTAATAAAACAAAACAAACCTCTACTAATTATTGGTGAAATAGAACCTCCTGTTTTATCTGCACTAGTGATGAATAAAATAAAAGGTAATATAAAAATAAATGTTTTAGATGCTCCAGCTTTTGGTTTAAGACGTAAAGAAATATTAGAAGATCTAGCATTACTTACAAATTCTCAAATTATAGATGAAAATCTTGGAGATGATTTAAATACAATACAAGTAGATTATTTAGGTACATGCTCAAAAGTTACTACTGAAAAACATCAGAGTATTATACAAATAGAAGGTATAAATGAAGAGGTAGAAGAAATAATTAACAACATTAAAAAGAAGTTAACTAAAAAATTAAAACCTCATGAAGTTATAGGATTAGAACAAAGATTAGCAAGATTAAGTGCTAAAGTTGCTGTAGTTAAAGTAGGAGCTAATTCTGATATTGAGTTAAAAGAAAAACAAGATAGAATTGAAGACGCTATCTGTGCTACTAAAGCCGCAATTAAAGAAGGTATAGTTCCTGGTGGTGGTATTGCTTTATTAAACGCTTCAAAAGTTTTAGATCAAAACAATATAGGAGAAAATATACTTTACAATGCTATAAAATCTCCTTATTATACAATACTAGATAACGCTGGTATTAAAAATACAGAACCTGAAAAAGAAGGATTTGGTCTAAATGTAGTTACAGGAAATATGGTACAAATGATTAAAGCAGGTATTATAGATCCTCTACTAGTTACAAAAAGTGCTTTAACTAACGCGGCTTCTGTAGCAACAACTATTTTATCAACTGATTGTGTAATTAATAACGTAAGAGTAGATGAAAGCAGTAGGTAAAAATTTAATAATACAGAAAGTTGAAGAAAATATTACTAAATCTGAGGGAGGTTTATTGTTGAATAAAAACGACAGAGCTGATATAAGATATATCGAAGCAAAAGTAATATCTGTAGGAGAAGAAATTAATGGTCTAAAAGAAAATGATTCTATATTTTATGACAGACATGCTGGTCATTCTATAGAAATAAACAAAAACACATATCAAGTTATTAAGGCGCAAGACGTCGTCGTTGTTTTATGAAAAGGCTATCAGCAGGAGATTTAAAAGATCTCAATCTGCTTAAACACTATCGCATTATCCGTAAGTGGGCTTGTAAAAATAACGGCTTAACAGATGCCGAACTTGAATTATTAATATATTTAGATTGTATTGATATGTTTACTATTGATGATTTTAAAATAGGTACATATTCATACAGTTGGAATAATAGACGTTGGAACAAATTAATACAAAACAATTGGGTTGTAGTTTGGAGACATAGAAATAGAACAACGCAAAAATACAATATTTATAAAGTTTCTTTTAAAGGTAAACAATTAATACAAAGAGTTTATCGAATAATGTTAGGTGAAGATGATATACCTACAAGTGAAAGAAGAAACAAAATAATGAAAGGAAACACGTATATGGATAAAGTTTTACAAACATCTATATACAATGTAAATAAAGATAAAAACAGATAATATGTTCACAATACCTACAATGGGTGCTATGTTTGGAGAAGTTACTCCTGAAATGTCAGCACAACAAATGGCTCGTCAACAAATGCAAAGTTATTTTAATAATAATATTGTAGGAGGAGACGCTGTATCAAGTGTTATAGGCAATATAGGAAATAATATTGCTAATAATGCTGATAACCCTAATCAAGTAAGTCCTGAGATTATGCCGTTAGAAAATACAGTGGTAGGAGAAATGCCAGCAGCAACAGCCGGTAATTTTTCTCCACAAACCCAACAAGTAGCTAAAGGAATTTATGGAACACAAAAACAAAGAGGTTTATTTCAAGAACCTAAACCATTAATAAACTTATAAAATTATGAATCATAAAGATTTTAAAATAGATCCAGGCCACACTAGAGATATGGGTGGTAAAAGAGGTGGAATAGTTGGAGAAACTCATATATGGGATGGACCCTTAAGCCAAGTAGGTAGACTACACGGTGAAGGTTCTAGTTCTGGTATATATGGTATGAAGCTAAAAACAGCCGATGTTCCTTACTCTGGTATGGGTCCAATTACACAAAAAGCAAAAGTATATAAATAATAATAAAAACTAACATGGCAAACAATCAACCATTCAGTTCAGTTCCTGTTATCCCTAGTGATACACTTAATATTCCACAACCTGGAATTATAACATCTGGAACAAATGCTACAGTAGGAACTACTTTAACTGACGCTGGACAAGACTTTACAAATGTAACTACAAACGCAGCTTCACCTAGCGGTTATAATATTCGAGGTGGAGATGTAGTATATGCTGGGGGTGCAATTGATGAAATACTAGCAATAGCATCACCAACTACATTGACAATGCAGAGTAGTACAGCTGCTACTACTTATGATATATATAAAGGAAATATAAGCGGAGATACTGCTTTTACTTTATTTATAGGCACAGGAGGAGCAGGTTCAACATTAAAATTAAGAACTCCAGCAGGAGATGATGTAACTTTAAATAATATACCTGATTCTTCATTTATTCCTTTGCAAGCTATAAGAGTTTTTGCAACTGGTACAACTTGTAGTAACATTTTAGCACTTAACTAAAATGCCAGGTGGACCAAGTATGTTGGCTAACGCCAATGCGATATTAGCAATACCTTTAACTATACAAGGTGGAGGTGGTCCTAGTCCTGTTACATTTTTTATTTTAGCAGAGAACGGTGATATATGTGAAACAGAAGCAGGTGGTAATCTCATGGTACAAGAAATAGCACCATAAAAAATTAAACAAAACAACAAATGGCAAATATAAAATTTTCAGCATTTACAACTGAAACCGACGATACTCAAATAGATTTTTTAGCTGGTTACCAAGGAACGACTATGAAAAAAATAGCACCAGCTAATTTATCTGGTTCATATCCTTTTTTAATTTCTGGTAGTTCATTATATTCAGGTAGTTTAGCGCCAAGCTTAGTAGGAACTCCTATCAGTAACACAACTTTGTCGCAAAATAACATGGCTTTTACAACAGGTAGAAGAAATACTTTCATGGGTTCAACATGTGGTTTTAGTACAACAGTGGGAGAACAGAATGTAGCAATGGGTCATAATGCTTTAAGAAACGCAGAAGAAGCTTCTAACAATATAGCTATAGGAGCCGGAGCACTTCAAAATTTAAATCCTCCACTTACAGGTTCTGCTTTTGATACTTTTAATATAGCAATAGGATTTAATGCGGGAAATGATATAACCGAAGGTAGTAACAATGTTATTGTTGGTGGAAATGCTGCCGATGTTCTAACTACAGGAACTAGAAATACAGCAATTGGTCATAATGCTTTAAGCTCAGAAACAACCGGTGGTTATAATGTAGCTGTTGGTCTTAATGCTCTACAAGATTTAGTCAACGGAACAAATGCTTATAACACTGCTGTTGGTGCTTCGTCTTTAAAGGATTGTACAACAGGAACTCAAAATACCGCAATTGGTGCACAAACTGCTGATACTTTATTAACAGGAGATAATAATACTCTATTAGGTTATAACGCAGAACCTTCAAGTAGTAGTGTTAGTGATGAGATCACTTTAGGTGATGCTAATGTAAATTCACTTAGAATACCAGGATTACAATCAGGTGCGTCAGATGGAGACGTATTAACATTTTCTTCAGGAACTGGTAACATTACTTTACAAGCTAGCGGTGGTACTGATAGTTTTGTTTTAAATTTTTCAGCAAACCATGCTAGTAATTCAGCGACTAATTATTATATGTTTAGAAATAAATCTAATAGTACAATGGCTACTTTTACTACATCAGCCACTGAAGCACCTGATTTTTATTATGTTTCTTTGGTTATGCCTGCTGCTTGTTATTTAAAAACTGTACATATAAAAAACATACAAACTACCCCATCAGCAACAGTTGCAAAAATGAAAATATGGAAAAATGATACTACAGCAGAGTTTACAGGTAGTAACGTAAGCTGGACAGGTGCTGGCGCTATAGGAGCTTCTTGGACACAAACTTTAACAAGTGGTGACAATACTTTTGCGGCTGGTGATAGAGTAGATATAGGTTTTAACTTAGACGGTACAATGGGTGGTGTTACTTGCACTATGTTGTTTGAATTATTATAAAAATTTTAGATATGAGTTATATATGGAATACACAAGAAATAGAAGTTTACAATAACTATGAAGGACAAGTTGACGTAGTTTATAAGGTAAATTATTCTATTACAAAAACAGATAATAATGGCAACGCAGAAACTTTGTTTAAAGTTGCTAATATAGATACATCTAGCTTAGATAATTTTATAGCGTATGAAGATTTAACTTCAGCAATAGTTATAGATTGGATTAAAGCAGATTTAGGAACAGATGGAGTTACGGCTTTAGAAAATGAAGTTGACACTGCTTTATCCATAATGTTGAACACATCAGTAAGAACTTTATAAATTAAAAATATAAATTAATAAAACAAAAACAATTAAAAATAAAAATTATGCCTTATTCACAAAAAAATAACCCAGTAAAAATGATGAAGTCAGCTTTAAAAATGCATAAAGCTGAAAAAAAAGCAGGTATGCACAGAGATTCAGCTATGTATATGAATCACTCACCTATGGAAATGGGACATTCACCTATGGAAATGGGACACAGTCCAATGGAAAGAGAATCAAGAGAATTAAAAGATATGCCAATAGTAGACATTGAAAAAGGTGATGCTAAAGGTTCTCCAGCCAAAATGAAGAAAGATAGTCCTATGGAAAAAGAACTAGTTGGAAAACAAAAAAATTTACCAGAAGCGTTAAAAGCTAAAATTGAAGCTGCTCCAGAAAGTCCTGCTAAAATGGGACATAAAAAAGGATCACCAGCTAAAAAACAAGGATACAATGCTAGATTAGATGAAAGTTTAGCTAAAGACGGTAAAGAGTCTAGTAAAAAACAATCTATGAAAGATCGTAGAGACGAATCAAAAGGAATGGAAAAATCAAAAGGAAAAGGAGCTTATTCTTCTGATCCAAAAATGAGTTAATTATGGGACATAGACAATACAGTGGTAACCACCCTCGTTTTTCTAAAAGAGCAGACGAGAGATACGATGCTAAAGAAGCTTACAATAAAGATTTAACAGCTTCAGCAAGATTACATTATTTAGAAAACGTTAGACACGATCATGATTCCCCTGCGGACATGCATTGTTCACCGGTTAAAAACAAAGTAGAAGGTATGACTCACGAAGAACTTGCAAAGTTTTCTGAAAGTCGTCCTGTACCAGCAGGTGGAAAAACAGGTTATGAAAGACATATGGAAATGCATAAGTCAGCGCTTAATATGCGTTATGGAGTATCAAGACATAAATCAGGACATTTAGATGCTTATGAAGGTGTGGATCCTAAATCATTACACCCTTATGATGATGGAGCTGGAGGAATAGATTATGAAGCAATGGATAGAGATAATAAAATGATGATGCAAAAAGATGTTAGACCTAAAGAAAAAATACGTACTAACATGATGATGCAAAAAGACATTAGACCTAAGGAAAAGATACGTAGTAATATGGCGATGCAAAAAGATGTTAGACCTAAAGAAAAGATTAAGGTAAAATCTTACACTCAAGAAGCTAAACCAATACCAAAGAAAAAATCCTATACTAAAGAACTTAAACCAATACCAAAGAAAAAAGCTACATCTCCAGTAAACCAAGGGTCTCCAATGAAAATGGAAGGTAAAGGATGTGCTAAGTCAGAAGGCGGAAGTGGATGCGTAGTAAAAAGAGGTGGTGAATATGTAATTCTAAATAATAAAAAAGGTGGTATATTTCAAAGCGGATTTAAAAGTAAACAAGCTGCTGAAAGATCACTAGCTGGTTACCACGCAAACAAATAAATGGATACAATAAGTAAATTTAGAACAAACTTTTTAGGAAAAAGTAAATCTTTTAATATAGGGTTTAATAATAGATCTCCATTTGATTATCAGAGTTCTATGCCTACTAACTTTATATCTATACCTACTATAAGTGCAAGTCCAGGGGATTATGCTTTAAGTGGAGAATCTAACTACTCGTCTTATAATAGTGGTGGTGCTGAATTTACTCAAGGTTTAATTAACATAGGTAAAGCTATTGTAGAAAAGAAAAAAGATAAGAAAGATGATAATAAAACCAAGGTTAAATCAAAAAAATTAAAACCAGGTAGTAAAGTTCAAAAATATATAGATCCTAAAGGATACCAAAGTTATATTACAGCTAGAGATACAGCTAAATTAGAAAAAGACGGATTATTGAATGAAGATGGTAGAATAGATACAAATAAAATATTTTCTCTAACAAGTTCTGGAGTAAATTCTAGTGAATAAAAAAACAGTCATGGATCTGTATAAAACCAAAAAACAATAAACAACAAACTTAATATTAACAATTAAACACAAACAATCATGGCAAAGTATTTAAATTTTTTCTTAACTGGTGCTTACGATGGTTCAGCTGCTCCTGAAAAAGATGGAGAGCAGTTAGTGCAACTTGGTCAAGTTTCTACATTTACAGTAACTACTACTGGTACAAACGGTGGAACTAATGCTGATGCACAAATCGTATTAAACTTAGCTGGTCTTCCTGCTGCTTCTGATGTTGTAACAATTAACTTTGGTACAAACGCAGACGCTGCTGCAAGTACAGCTGCTGCTCCATTTATTGGAACAGATGACGCTGCTGGTTATGCTGCTTACAATGTGCAAATGAAAAAAGCAATTGTAAAAGCAATTAAAGCAAATCCAGGAGGAACTGTATCTTCTGTTATTGCACCTTTAGCGCAAGACGTTAATGCAAAGTATGACCCTGCAAACAGAGTTTACTTTAAAGATTTCACAATTAGCTAAATATGAAATCTAGAGGATTAGGCGATTCAATCGCAAAGTTCACTAAAAAAACAGGTATTAAGGCTGCTGTGCAAAATATTGCTAGCAGTCTTAATAAACCCTGTGGTTGTCAGGAAAGACAAGACTATTTAAATAAAAAATTTCCTTATAAACAATAATATGTTTTTTAGATTAAGTAAAAATTTTAAAATTAATCCTCCATTTATGGAAGATAATACTCCAATTTATCATACTGATTTAGAAGAAGGTGTTTTAGGAAAAGCAAATAATAATGGTACTATTTTAGTATCAGATAAAATAACTGATCCAGAAGAAAAACAAAGCGTTATTGAACATGAAAAAATTCATATAGATCAAATGAAAAGAGGTGATCTTGATTATGATGATGATTTTGTTTACTGGAAAGGTAAGAAATATTCAAGAGAGCAAATGAAAGAAGGTGCTCAAGATTTACCGTGGGAAGCAGAAGCTTATAGCAAAACTGATCCATATGAAAAGTATTAAATGTCAAAAAAGAAATTTAAAGAAACAACAGTAGGTCAACTATTGTTTGGCGCAGCGTCTGTAATAAATCCTACACTAGGTAATGTATTACAAGGTGTAACATCTCCTAAAGAAGCGATAGAAGCTATAACCAAAGCTGATGCTCCTGCAGACGACAAAATAAAACTTCAACAAATAATTTACGAACAACAGAATAAAGAAATACAAGCTATTACTTCTAGGTGGCAAGCTGATTCTATATCTGATTCTTGGCTTTCTAAAAATGTACGTCCATTAGTTTTGGTATGGTGTATAGTTATATTTTCAATGGCTGGTATTTTAGATAGTATAGAAACACTACCGTTTCATATAAATGAATTATGGAACGATACTTTCGAAAAAATAATGATGTCGGTTGTTCTAGCTTATTTCGGTGGACGAAGTAGTGAAAAGGTAACAAGTATATTTAAAAAGTAAACATTACTTAAAACAAGTGATTATATTATAGAATAATTAAATTAAATTAAATAAAATGGAAGAAAAAACAAAACTTACAGAAAAAGAATTTGAAACAGTAAAAGAATTTCAAACAAAAATAAATGATATAGTTTTTAATACTGGAGTATTAGAAACTCAAAAACACGGGCTTTTACACGATTTAGCTGGTGTTAATCAAGATCAAGAAAAATTTAAAAAAGTATTAGAAGATAAATACGGATCTATTAATATTAATTTAGAAGATGGTACTTTTGAAGAAATAGTAGTAGAAAAAAAAGAAAATGAATAATGTAATACGTAAAATCAGCATTGGTGCTGATTATAAAAATGAAGCTATGCATTATTCTGTAGGTCAACAAGTATATGGAGGTCATGAAATATCTCATATAATTTTTGATGAAAAAGATAATTCATATAATATTTATATAAAGAAAAATAACGAGGTATTACCATGGAAAAAATTTAATTCTAACATGGCTATATCTATTGAATATGATTTAGAGTATTAATGAATAGTTTATATGATTTTATAGTAAAGCCAATTGGAAAAGATAGATATACTAATAGTAAAAAAATAGGTGAAAAAGAATTAATTTTAAACACTAAAGTTGAATCTTGGAAATTTGTTAATAGATTTGCTGAAGTAGTATCTACACCGTTGGCTATTACTACTAATATAAAAAAAGGTGACACTATAGTGGTTCATCAAAATATATTTAGAAGATTTTATGATATGCAAGGTAATCAAGTAAATAGTCGTTCTTATTTTAAAAACGATTTATATTTTGCATCTATAGATCAAATCTATTTATATAAAAATAAAGACACTTGGAAAAGTTTTGGTGATAGATGTTTTATTATGCCAATAAAAAATTCTGATAATCTAAGAAATAGAAAAGAAGAACCTTATGTTGGTATATTAAAAATAGGTAATAATAACTTAGAGGCATCTAATATTAATCCAGAAGACATGATTGGTTTTAAACCTGGTGCTGAATGGGAGTTTTTTATAGACGATATGCGTCTTTATTGTATGAAATCAAATGATATTGTAATTAATTATGGATATAAAGAAAATAAAGAAGAATATAATCCAAGCTGGACACATAGCGGTTGATGAACTAATTAAAGTTGCTAAAGAACCAATTATAGACTTTGGACCAGATATTTCTGCTGATAGACTTAAAAACGCAGCTGCTACAAAAAAACTAGCTATATTTGATGCTTTTGAAATTTTATCTAAAATTAATGAAGAAGAAAATATTATAGAAGGTAAACTTGAACAAGAAACTAAAAAACCTAAAGAATTTAAAGGTTTTGCAGAAGGAAGATCTAAATAATGTATCAACAAAGTTTATATAAAATATTAGATGACCATATTAAACCTAAAATTATTAAAAAAAATAATAGGTATAAAAAATGGGATTATGGTTATAACATTGAACATGATGTTGTAGTTATTAGTAGAACAGGTGAAATAGGTGAAATATATGAAATTCAAAATCTTAAAATAGCTTTACCTAAATCAAAAAATATTAATAAATTTAAATCTAATAGATTTGAATATACAGAATTACCAAAAGAATTAAAAAGAATTAAAACAATATTTGATTGGGAAGAATATTCTTTAGATTTTAAAGAAACTTGGTATGATTATATAGATACAGAGTTTACACGTAGAGAAGAAGGTTTTTGGTTTTACAACAATAATAATCCTACTTACATAACAGGAACACACTACATGTATTTACAGTGGAGTAAAATTGATGTAGGTAAACCTGATTTTAGAGAAGCAAATAGACTGTTTTTTATATTTTGGGAAGCTTCTAAAGCAGATGATAGATGTTACGGCATGTGTTATCTTAAAAATCGTAGATCTGGTTTTTCATTTATGGCTTCAGGAGAAACAGTTAATCAAGCTACAATATCATCAGATAGTAGATATGGTATACTTTCTAAATCAGGACCTGATGCTAAAACTATGTTTACTGATAAAGTTGTACCTATATCAGTTAATTATCCTTTCTTTTTTAAACCGATTCAAGACGGTATGGATCGACCTAAAACAGAATTAGCTTATAGAGTTCCCGCAAGTAAATTTACTAGACGTAAACTTACTCAAAATGAAGCTCTTCCAGAATTACAAGGTCTTGATACAACTATTGACTGGAAAAACACAGGTGATAATAGTTATGATGGTGAAAAATTAAAACTATTAGTACATGACGAAAGTGGTAAATGGGAAAGACCTAATAATATTCTTAATAATTGGAGAGTAACTAAAACTTGTTTAAGATTAGGTAGTAGAATAATAGGTAAATGTATGATGGGTTCTACATCTAATGCTTTGGACAAAGGAGGTAGTAACTTTAAAAAATTATATAATGATTCAGACGTTACAAAAAGAAACCGCAACGGACAGACTCGCTCGGGACTTTATAGTTTGTTCATACCTATGGAATGGAACTACGAGGGATACATTGATTCTTATGGAATACCTGTATTCGAAACACCGAAAGATTTAGTAAAAGGTCCTCAAGGTTTACCTATAACATTAGGTGTTATTGATTATTGGCAAAACGAAGTTGATGGTTTAAAAGAAGATCAAGATGCTTTAAATGAATTTTATAGACAATTTCCACGAACAACTGAGCATGCTTTTAGAGATGAAGCAAAATCTTCATTATTTAATTTAACTAAAATATATGAACAGATTGATTGGAATGAAGATATTAAAAACACATCAATTGTAACGCAAGGAAATTTTCAGTGGATAGGAGGTATAAAAGATACAGAAGTTGTTTTTAATCCTAATTCAAATGGAAGATTTTTTATTTCTTGGGTTCCACCTAAAAGACTACAAAATAATGTAATAATAAAATTAGGTAAAAAACATCCTGGTAATGAACAGCTTGGAGCACTTGGATGTGATCCTTATGATATATCAGGAACTGTTGATAAACGTGGATCAAAAGGTTCACTTCATGGTTTAACTAAGTTTAGCATGGAAGATTGTCCACCTAATCATTTCTTTTTAGAGTATGTGGCTAGACCACAAACAGCAGAAATATTTTTTGAAGACGTGTTAATGGCTTGTGTATTTTATGGTATGCCGATACTAGTTGAAAACAATAAACCTAGATTATTATACCATTTTAAAAGAAGAGGTTATAGAGGTTTTGCTATGAATAGACCAGATAAAGTATACAATAAACTATCTGTAACTGAAAGAGAAATAGGTGGTATACCAAACTCTAGTGAAGATATTAAACAAGCTCATGCTTCTGCAATTGAAAGTTACATTGAAAATTATGTTGGGTTAAGACCAGATGGTACTTATGGTGATACTTATTTTCAACGAACATTAAATGATTGGTCAAGATTTGATATAAATAATAGAACAACTTATGATGCTTCTATTAGTTCAGGTTTGGCTATTATGGCTTGTAATAAACATAAATATAGACCTGTTCCTAAAGTAGTTAGACAAAGTTATGATTTAGGAATTAAAAAATATGATAATAGAGGTTCTTTATCAAAAATTATAAACTAAATGAATATAAATTATAATAATAGTGTATTTCCTAGCCAAGTAGTTAGCGATGCTGAAAAATCTTCAATAGAGTATGGTAGAAAAGTTGCCAGAGCTATTGAAAGCGAATGGTTTGCGCAGGGTAGAACTAATGGTAATAGATATTTAACTACATGGAATAATTATAATAGATTAAGATTATATGCTCGAGGGGAACAACCTACTCAAAAATATAAAGATGAACTATCTATTAATGGTGATTTATCTTATCTTAATTTAGATTGGAAACCGGTTCCTATAATTTCTAAGTTTGTAGATATTTTAGCTAATGGAATATCTAATAAAGATTATGATATAAACGTTTTTGCACAAGATCCAGCTTCTGTAGAAAAAAGAACTAATTATGCAGAGATGTTAGCTCAAGATATATTTGCTAGAGACGTAATGAAAAGAATTACAAGCACTTTAGGATCTCAATTATTTAATACAGATATACCAGAAGAGCAGATGCCTCAAACTACTGAAGAATTAGAACTTCACATGCAATTATCATACAAGCAGGGTATTGAAATAGCAGAAGAAGAAGCTATTAATCAAATTTTAGATGTAAATAGGTGGGATTTAATAAGACGTAGAATAAATTACGATCTAGTTACATGTGGTATTGGAGCGGTTAAAACTAATTTTAATGTATCAAATGGTATAACAATAGATTATGTAGATCCCGCTAATTTAGTATATTCTTATACAGAAGATCCAAATTTTGAAGATATATACTATGTAGGTGAATTAAAAATGGTTACACTACCTGAAATAGCAAAACAATTTCCTAATTTAGATAATGCTACTTTAGAAAAAGTGCAACAACAAGAAGGAAATAGAACTTATATGTATGGTTATGGTAATGGACCTTATGATGAAAGTACAGTACCTGTTTTATATTTTGAATATAAAACTTATCAAGATCAAGTGTTTAAAATTAAAGAAACACCAAATGGTTTAATAAAAGCAATTGAAAAACCAGATACTTTTAATCCTCCTGAAAATGATAATTTTGAAAGAGTAGGAAGAACAATAGAAGTATTGTATAGAGGAGTTAAAATATTAGGAACTGACTTATTATTACAATGGGAAATGTGTCCAAATATGACTAGACCTTTTGCTGATACTACTAAAGTTGAAATGAATTATGCTATATGTGCGCCTAGAATATATAAAGGTAGAATTGAATCTACAGTTGGTAGAATAACTGGTTTTGCTGATATGATTCAAATAACACATTTAAAACTTCAACAAGTTATTGCTAGAATGGTACCAGATGGTGTCTTTTTAGACATGGATGGATTAGCAGAAGTTGATCTTGGTAATGGCACAAATTATAACCCGCAAGAAGCTTTGAATATGTATTTTCAAACTGGTTCTGTTGTAGGTAGATCACTTACACAAGATGGTGATTTAAACAGAGGTAAAGTTCCAGTACAAGAATTAGCAACTGGTTCAGGTCAAGCTAAAATACAAAGTTTAATATCTACATATAATTATTATTTACAAATGATAAGAGATGTGACAGGATTAAATGAAGCAAGAGACGGTAGTTTAGCTGATAAAGATACATTAGTTGGTTTACAAAAAATAGCGGCACAAGCTTCTAACATTGCTACTAAGCATATTAATAATGCTAGTTTATTTTTAACTTTAAGAATATGTGAAAATATATCTAAAAAAATTAAAGATATGTTAGATTATCCTTTAACAGCAAATTCGTTAAAAGATAGCTTAAATATATTTAATACATCTACACTTTTACAAGTAGACAAATTAAATCTACATGATTTTGGTGTATTTTTAGATTTAGAACCAGATGAAGAAGAAAAAGCAAAATTAGAACAAAATATACAAATAGCATTATCAAGCGGTGGTATAGATTTAGAAGATGCTATTGAA
>WLWI01000379.1_pt1 | contig 44211 bp, 45 predicted proteins | sample 6701501 | NCBI WGS metagenome assembly WLWI01 (sample SAMN12718690, study PRJNA515312) | sponge metagenome | isolation source: marine sponge | host: Mycale hentscheli | place: New Zealand: South Island, Marlborough, Capsize Point | collected 2014-11-01 | reverse complement strand
AAGATGTGATTTACTGGATATCGGAACCTTTCTCAATACCTTATTTTAATCTTTTGGATAATAAGTTTCATAAATATTATCCTGACTTTTTCTTTAAAATGAAAAAAGGAGATATGACACAGGAATATGTAGTAGAGATAAAACCTAAGTCACAATTAACTAAACCAAAAGAACCTAAAAGAAAAACTGCAAAGGCAATGAAAAATTTTAAATATGCGTATGAATCATATGTTAGAAATTTATGTAAGACTAATGCATTAAATAAAATGGCAAAGGAAAGAAATTGTAAAGTAATGCTATTAACTGAAGATTCAAAATTATTCTAATGGCTTTAATAGGATCATTCACAGAAGACTTAGAACTTTATCTTGCTGAAAGTAAAGGTAGAAATCGTGCATCTAAACAATCACAAATAGATATACCTAGAATTTCTGCAAAGGCTGATGGTGTTTTAAATCCCGGTCAAATGTATAGTTTTTATTATTATACTAAAGATGAGGCTTTTTATGATTCACACCCATTAGTTATAGGTTTAGGAGAATCTGATAATGGACATCAACTAGGAATCAATTTACACTATATGCCATATGAGGCTAGGATACCTTTTTTAACAGAACTCACAGTATCATTAAAAACACAAATAGCAGCTTTAACTAAAGGAAAGGCATTAGGTAATCCCGACGCCCAATCTCCTATTACAAACTTTAGGTGGGAATTTGTAAAACAAGCCTATGGTAAAAAATATAATTTAACTTACTGTACAAGACAGTATATGATAAAGAAAATGAAAAATCCTTATGTATTAGCATATGAGGATTGGTATGTTGGTGCTGTTAATAATGAAAACCAATTTTATGGTGGTAATATTAACCAAGCTCAAGCATTATACTATAAGAATATATAAACTAATAATAAAAATAGATTATGGCAGGTTTTACAGATAGAAGAGGTCCACTAAGTACAGGAAATCCAGTAAGAAGACTTCTAAAAGATCTTTCTAATTTAGGAATGGCATACGATGATATGATCATTCGTAATTCACGTGCAGTAGGTTTTACTGAAAATCAAATGGGTTATACTTTTAATCCAATGGGATCTGATGGTGATGACATGTATGGTGCATTTGCAGCACTATCATTAACTGATACTAACTTAAAAAAGAATATTGCATTCTTTGATCAAGATTATGAAAGAAAACGAGATCAGCTTAGAACTTTTGCAGTACAAGATGAAATAGAAGATATCCTAGATGTTTTAACCGATGAAGCAATTGTATTTGATGAATCTAATTATATGGCTTATGCTGAATTCAATGGTCATATTGGAGAATCAATCGAAGAAGAAATTAATGATGTATATAATAATATCTATAATTATTTTGGATTCAATGATATGGTTGCCCCATGGAATTATTTTAGAAAATGGTTAATTGATGGATTTCTTGCATTTGAAATAGTTTATAATGATAAGCAAACAGAAATTATCGGTTTTAAAGAATTAGATCCGATATCATTAATGCCAGGTATTGATACTGATGATGGTAAAAAAGTTTGGATTCAATATAAAGGACAAGGTGCAAAAGAAAGAACCTTATGGGATTCACAAATAATTTACATCTCATACTCTTCAGTAAATTCTCCAATGAGAATATCGTATGTTGAAAGATTAATAAGATCTTTTAACCTTTTAAGAATAATGGAACATAGTAGAATTATATGGGCTGTGTCTAATGCTTCATTTAAAACTCAATTTACAATTCCTGTTGGTGGTAAATCAAAAACAAGAGCAAAGCAATCTCTAGCAACATTAATGAATTCATATCGTGAGGTTGTGGACTTTAACTTTGAGAGTGGTGAAATTCAAACCAATGGTAAACCAATGATGCCGTTTAATAAAGAATATTGGTTACCTTCTAAAGATGGTGAATCCCCAGAAATTACAACATTAGGCGGTGATGGTCCAGATTTAGGTGATACTGAATCTTTAAAATACTTTTCAGATAAATTACAATTAGCTTCTAAGATACCATTCTCTAGGTTTGATAGAGAAGGTGGTAATACATATGATATGGAAGCAAGTGGTATGTTAAGAGATGAAATTAAATTTGGAAGATTTATTTCAAGACTAAGATCTATATTCCAAGAAATATTAGTTAAACCTGTATATCTTCAAATGTGTCTTAACCATCCAGAATTAAAAAATGATATTGCATTTAAGGCAGGTTTAGGATTAAACTTCATGAAAGATAATGTGTTTGAAGAAATGAAAGAAATGGAATTACAAACAAAAAGAGTAGATTTTATAGGTAATATGAAAACTCAATTAAGTACAATGACTGCTGATATGGAAGAAATACCATATTTTGATTTAGGATTCTTAATTAAGAGATATGGTGGATTTACTCGTGATGATATTAAAGCAAATGCCCGAGCTAAAGAACGAACTGAGTTAGAGGCAGACGGTTATAAGGAAGAAGATATTGAAAAGATCTTGTTAGGTGCAAATCCTAAAGATTTTAAGCCTGAGAAGAAATCTGATGGAATGGATGAAGACCCATTGGCTGGAATCTAAAAACTATCAAGAGTTATAATATATAAATCAAATAATACTAGAAAGATGTCTAATAAGAAACTTTTAATTCTAGAAAGATCTAAGTCAAACTTAAGTATGACAAAGGCCGAAGATGGCTCTGTTGTACTTGAAGGTGTATTTACTGAGATTGGAGTAAAGAATAAAAACAATAGAATATATGAAGAAGCTGAAGTACTTCCTCATATTAATGAATTAAAGGAAAAGGTAAAAACTAATAAACTATTAGGTGAACTTGACCACCCAAAAGATTTTGATATTAGTCTATCAAACGTTTCTCATGTCATTGAGGATTTAGATTACGATAGTGATAAGAAACAGGTTCTAGGAAGAATAAGATTATTAAATACTTCAAAAGGTAAAGAAGCTCAGGCATTAATAGAAGATGGTATTCCATTGCATATTTCTAGTAGAGCGGCTGGAACTGTTGATGAGGCAGGTAAAGTAAAAATTAAAAAATTCTTTACATACGATTTAGTTGCTGATCCTGGATTTGAAAATGCAGAATTAGCTAGAGTTAATGAATCATTCGGTTTTGAAAATACTGAAGGATTATACATTTATGAAATGGATAACTCAGAAGATGAAATAAATAAAACAAATAAAACAGATCTAATAATGGAAAATACATCAGACAAATTTGTAACCGTTGACGATTTTAATAAGTACACTGAATATGTAAAAAATACATTAGATAGTGTTAAGGAATCTGCAAATTCAAATAACGATGAGTTAATTGAAAAGCTAGTTAAATATACTGAGCATATTGCAGAGAAAGTAAATCAGGTTACTGATTATACTGAATACTTATCAGAAAATCTTGACAAGAGTATATCTCACTCTGACTACTTAGCAGAGAATATCGATAAAATTAAAAATTATGCTTCTTACTTAGGAGAAGAACTAGATAGTTCTATTCAGTATACTGAGCATGTTGCTGAGCAAGCTGATAAAGGAATTGCATATTCTAATTATTTAGGTGAAAGTTTAGATAAAGGAATTAAGTATTCTGAATACATTGCTGAAAAGGTTGATCAAAATATTGCTTATTCTGAATACCTTGGTGAAAATGTAGATAAGAATATTAAATACTCTGAATATATTGCAGAAAATGTAACTGCTGTTAATGATGGAGCAATTAATGAAAATGCTTCTGTTGCTGCTGTTGCTGGCGCTGTCGCTTCTAAAATGATGGAGGGTTATACTCCAACTATGGAAGAAGTTAAGAAGTGTATGGATGAAGGTATGAAATATGAAGCTATCTGCGAAAAGTATCCAGATGCTGATCATGGCACGATAAAAGAATACTGTGAAAAATGCATGAAAGAAATGAAATCTTATAAAGAATCTATTAGTGAAAAACTAGAAAGTTTAATTTCTAAGGCTGAAGCTAAGAATGTTTCTGAAATGCACTTTATGAATTTCTTATCAGAATCTAAAAAGAATGAATTTGATTCTTTATCTGAAGACAAAAGAGGTTTAATAGTTGAATCAATGAATAAAGATTCTATTATGTCAACTGTACAAGCTGAAAATGTTTGGGATTCATGTTTTATAGTAGAAAGAAAGGCTATTAACTTTATTGATGATATGCCATCAAAGTATTCTGATAAATGGAATTCTCTTTCTGAATCAAGAAAAGAACAAATTATTGCTGAGTCTAAATTCCACTCTTTAAGTACTCCTTATGCCATTAATAACTTTTGGCAAACAAGAGATCTTAGAGATACTCAAATGAATTTACAAGCAATCAATGAAAGTAAAACTGCTGCTGAGGCTGCTCAAGAAAAGAAGGAGCCATTATTAAATGAAGCATACCAAGCAGATTTAATTCAAAAAATGAAATTCAGATTAAATAGATAATCATTTAATCTAAACAATATAATCGAATAGTCAAGAAGAAAAGGACTCAGGCGATTAGAAAAGGAATATTAATAGTATTCCACAAAATGCGAAAAATAATTTTTTAAAAATGTACGCAAATCAATTAATCAACGAGGCTGAGGTTCAAAAGACTTGGGGACCTGTTATTGAGGAAAGTACTGGAATTACTGAAAAGTCTAAGTTATCTTGGATGTCTAAGTACTGCCATTACCATAACCTTAATGAGAGTGTTTACAATACTGTACACCTTAACCCGAACATGAATGTTCAAAGTATGGGGAATGTAACATTACCAGGAGACCCTGGATCAATGAATGCTTTCCCAACACAAGCTACTGGATCTGGTGACAGACCTTTTTCTTTGCTTCCACTTGCAATGCAAGTTGCTGCTCAGACTGTAGGTTTAGACTTAGTACCTGTAGTACCAATGCAAGGCCCTATGGGAGTATTAACTTACCTAGACTTTGTATACGGTGGAGGTAGAGGATCAGGAGCTCCTATTAACGGCGCTTTAGATACTACTGCTGCTCCATTAATGATCAAAGTAGGATGTACTCCTGGTGCAGGTTTCGCTTTTACAGTGAATGACTTAATCTATGCAGATACTGCTGCTAATATTGCAACTGGTACTTCTGGTGGATCTTACGAATTAACTTTCGTTGGAACTTCAAGAATCGATGGATTAAACATATTCAGAGTAAGAGGTAACACAACTGCAATTGATGCAAATGGTGTAAACGGTGGATTTAACTTCGCACAAGGTGCTGAGACTGCTGCTGCAACTATTTATAATGCAATTACTGCAGGTGGTGCATATCACGGTGCAGTTGCTGGTACTCCACTTAATGCTGTATTAGCTGCTGGTAATGCTGCTGGTACTTTCACTAACCCTACTAACTTAGGATTAGTTAAAGCATTAGAGGATCATATTTCTGGTTTCTCTGGTAACGCTTTCCAACCATCTAACGACCCTGCTGTCGGTGGACCTGCTTTTGGAACTGAGAATATTAACGGTTTAGATCCTTACCAAAGAGGTGTAGGTGAATCAACTGTTGATAACATCATGGGACTAAGCTTATTCAACAAGTCTGTTGCTGCTGATACTTTCCAAGTAGCTGCTGCTGTGACTAGAGAACAAGTACAAGACCTTAAGCAATTCGGTATCGATGCAGTAGCTCAAGTAGAAGCTGTATTAGTAAACGAATTGACTCAGTCAATCAACAAGTACATCTTGGACAGAATCTTTAGAAACGGTGTAACTAACAACGGCCAAGTTGCTGCTGTAAATGGTACACAGTTATCTCAATCATTTGACCAAGCAGGTGCTGGTGCAATTGCAATTCCATTAGGACCTAACAACACTACTAACGGTAACCAAAATGCTGCAGGACTTCCTGCAAACCAGACTAACGTTTTAGGTGGTGGTAATGTACAAGGTACTTTACAGAGAAGAATCTACACTAAGATTCTTGCTGCAAGTAACTTAATTGCTACAAGAGGTAGAAGAGGACCAGCTACTTTCGCTGTAACAGGTGGAGAAATGGCTACTGCTCTTCAATCAGTTGCTGGATTCGTTGCATATCCGTTATCAAATACAGTTAATCAAGCTGGTGGATCTTTATATCCAATCGGTGCGATCGCTGGGGTAACAATTTATGTTGATCCAAACAGAGCCTTCAATGACTATACAATTGCTGTTGGTCGTAAAGGTGATGGTAACTCACCTGGTTTAGTATTCATGCCTTACTTAATGGCTGAATCAGTAGAAACAATCGCAGAAGGAACTATGGCTCCTAAAATCGCGGTTAAATCTAGATTCGCTTTAGTTGATGCAGGATTCAACCCAGAATTAATGTATTACACAATGAACTTTACTTTAGCTCAAGGTGTTAACTTAATCTAATAATTAAGTTTATATACTTTATATTAGAAAGCCACTCTTCGGAGTGGCTTTTTTGTTCTTACATCTCTAATATATAAAAAAATCAAATAATATAATGGCAAAGTTAAAAACATATAATGAATTTGTTAATGAAGCATTAATAGATGCAGTTAAGAATCCTATTAAATGGAAAAAGATTAAAAATAATGCTAAGAAATACCAACAAGCTAAAGTAGCACAGGCTCTTAATGATGTTGACTTTGCAAAAAGAAAAGAAAAGTCTAAAGGTAAATTAACCCCTCAGCAAAAAGAAGTGTTAACACAGGCACAAAAAGCAAAAAACGCTGCACTAAAAGATAAGTCTACTTTTATCGCACAAAGAATGACTGACTTAGCTACAACTACAGGTTTAAAAAGAGTTGCTCAATTAGCAAAAACTAAATCTGCAATGGCTGCAAATAAAATTGTACTTAAGGCAGCTGATGGAGAAGAAGCAAAAAGATTAAAGGTTAGACAAAAAGAATTAAATAAAAAAGCGACAGAAGATCAAAAGGCATTAGCTGATTATGAAGCTACTACTAAGGATGATGATACTGGTGGAGATGATAAAGCAAAAGAACAAATATCCGCATTAAGAAAGCAGAGGCAACCTCTTATTGATTCAGATGAAAAGGATCCTGCAAAGAGAGCCGGGATTAATGTTAAGAAAGCAGAAATCAATGTTAAAATAGCTGATCTTGAAGGTGAAGGTCAAGCAGAGGCAAAAGAAGCATTAACTAAGGCTAAAGAAAAACTAGCTAAAGCAGGTGGAAATTCTGATATAGAAGATAAAGCTAATGACGCAGCAGATAAAGAAATTGCAGATGCTAAAGATGCTGGTAAGAAATCTAAAGAAGAAAGAAATGCAAAAATAGAAGCTGACATTAAAGCTTATAATAAATCTATAGAAGATGAAAGAGCTTCAATGACTAAATCAATGAAAGATTTAGATCAGGCTAAAAGAGATCTAAAAACTGGTAGAGGTTCTGAAGAAAAGGTTCAGTCAATAATGAAAAGATTAGAAGATAGTAAAGAAGATATTGCTGAACTTAAGAAAAAGGAAGCTGATGCTAAAAAGAAGCTTTCAGCTAAAGTACCAGAATCTTTTGAATATGTAGTAGAATCTGTATCTGAAAAATTTGCAAGATTAAGATCAAAACTGTAAAAATAATTATTAATATGAATTGTGATTGTAAAGAATGTAACTGTGGGACATCATGTGATTGTACATGTTGTAACTGTTAAATTAAAACTCTATGTATAAAGTTCGTAAAATAAACTTTGGATGGTATAAAAGGCGGTATGGTATTCTTCTAGAAAACCTGCCGCCTTTAAAGCAAAAATTGCTTTTAAATAACCGTCATATGAAATGGCTTAATTCTGATACTCAAGCCTTTGAGGTTATATTTAAAGTAGAGGATATGAATGGTCATGAAAAGAATGTTAATAAAGCTATATGGAATCCTTTTAGGGAAACTTTTACTACACTTAAAGAATTAGAAAAATCAGCAGATCTTATTGACTGGAATTGTGGTATATGTAAAGTTCCTATTAAATCTAGAATGGATTCTAAAAAGGTGGAAAATTTTGTATGTAGTAAATGTTCTAAAGCCCATAACTCACGGAACAGAAGTGTAGATGGTAGAATTATAGATACATCTATTAAATTTACTAAACACTGTAAACACCTCCTTAAAAAAGAACAAAGAGAGTTTATGTCCTATGCTAAAAGATCATCTAAAGCTTAAAGCCTGTTCAATTGTAATTTTAGGGAAAACTGTTATCATACTATGAGCAGACGCATTGTATATTTGAACATTTTCATTTAAAATTTCAGACTTTAATTCTTTAAATCCAGGTATAAATTTATCTATATACATTTTATCAGACGTACCTCTGGTTGGATAACCATCATGAAAGTGAGTTTCATTTCCATTATTACACATATCAAATCCTAATAGTATAATTTTAGCTGCACCTAAATGATAAGCTAAATTAATAGCAGCATATCCACTGTTAAACCCGTGAGCTAAATAATCTGGATCTTTTTCTAATCCATAAGGTTTTCCTTTTTTTAATAATTTAATATCATTAGTATATTGGCTACCTGGTTTTATAGTATACTTTAATCCTTTATAATTATCAATGTCATTTTTATACCAACTATAAAATCTTGTATCTGTCCAATATAATACTTGAGAACTGTTATGATAAAATAAAGCTTTATTGATTGCAATTGTTTTAGATCCCTCTAATTGCCTAAAATCAAAGTTTTTTAATGAAGGCCCTCCACCTATAATATAAATAGTTTCACCTTTAAATATTGGACTCACTGAAGAGTACGTAGCACGATGATCAATCTGTGGTCTGTAATCTATATGTGTATTATGTTGAGCAGGAGGAGATGAATTTTCTAACACCCTACGTCTTCTTCCTCTATCTTGTCTTTTTTCAATGTAAGTAGGATTATGTACTACATTAGGATCTGCCATTACTCTTCTAACACTACGTCTTCTTTGCATTCTTTTACCTTATTTTTATATTTATTCTTTATGTAAACAAATCACTAATTTGTCCATATAAAAATAAATTAATTATGCGGAATATACAAAACATTTTACTTACTGAAAAATATCGCCCAAAGGCATTAGAGGATTTAATAACACCTAAAAGAGTAGGTGAGAAATTAAGTAAAGGTGTTTATCAACATTTATTATTACACGGCAGCCCAGGTACAGGAAAAACATCAGCCGCCAAAGTATTAGTTAAACATTTTAAACACCCTTATCTTTATATCAATGCATCCACTGATACATCGGTTGATATTGTAAGAAATAGAATAACTGACTTTTGTGCTAATCGTTCAATCATGGATGAGCCAGGAAAAATTAAAGTTATTATACTCGATGAGATTGACGGTGTATCAGATCAATTCTTCAAAGCACTAAGAGCAACAATGGATCAATTTGCAGTAAATGCAAGATTTATTGCAACATGCAATTATATTAATAAAGTACCAGATCCTATTCAATCCAGATTTGAAATGATTGATTTTGATTTTTCTAAAGAAGAAGAAACTGAAATAATGAAAAGTTACATTATGAGGATTCTTAAAATATGTAAAGAAGAAGGTATTGACATTGATAAGCATGCTGCTGTTGAATTAGTAAAAAGAAAGTTTCCAGATTTAAGAAATATGTTAAATCAACTACAGGGTTTTCAATCTCAAGGTAAAGATAAAATTACAGTAGAAGATATAAAACAATTTAGTTCTGTATATAGAGATATTTATGATCTTGTTATAGATGGAGAAGATCCTGTTAAAAATTATCAATATATGCTATCTAATTATGCAAATAGAACTGATGATGTATTATCTTCTTTAGGTGCTGAATTTATTGAATTCATTCAACAAGAAAGACAATCTTATATTCAATTTATACCACAAGTTATTATAACAGTAGCTAAATATCAATCACAAAGACAACAAGTAATTGATCCTGCAGTATCAATGCTAGCTTGTATTTATGAACTGCAATCAATATTAAACGGCGTATGAGAGCACAATTTTTAGAAAAACTAATAAAAAAATATCCTAATCATTATCAATTAGGATCAGCAGTTAAAAGATATTATGATTTAAGACAAACAAAATTAACTAAAGAAGAATGCGAAGAAATTGTTTTGAATTCTACTTTCAGTTTTAATTAAAATTTGTTATAATTATATTAAATACAATAATATGAGAAAAACAGGAAGGCATACGTTTGTAATAGACGGCAATTATTTTCTTTTTAGAACACTATATGTTTTACCTAGAAAATCAAAAAAGACAGAAATGCTTGGTACTGATGAAGATGCAACTGTCTTTATGAGAAAGCTTGCAACAGATTTTGCATACCAAATTAGATTATTCGAAGGTCTTATTGATAAGGTTGTATGGACTATTGATTCTAGATCATGGAGAAAAGATTTTTATCCAGAAGCAGAATACAAAGGTAATCGTAAACAAGATAGTTCAATTAACTGGGCAAACTTTTCAAAAGTTACAGAAGAATTTACTCAATTACTTATTAAACAAGGAGTTATTTATTCTAAAATAAATGGTGCAGAAGGCGATGATCTAATGTATGCATGGAATACAGAATCATTAGCCAATGATAAATCTGTTATTATGTTTACTGGTGATAAGGATTTGGTTCAATTAGTAAATAAGAGTCAAAATAATAATACTCATACAATATTATTTTCACCAGCTCATAAAAAATTATATACTTATCAAGGATTTTCTGAATGGTTATCTACAGAAGAAAAAGAAACCTCTACAGATTTATTTGATGTATTAAAAACTTCATCATCACCAGAGTCTCAATCTAAAAAACTACTTTCATCTATTATATCTAAAAAGAAAGTTTCAGTTATAGAAGTAGACCCTGAGGATTTCCGCTTCCGCAAAGTTCTAACAGGAGACTCTGGCGATAATGTTCCTCCTGCTTATTGGCATATATCTAAACCTAAAAATGGAAAGCCAAGGAGATATGGTATTAGTGAATCTAAAGCAACTTCTATTATTGCAGAATTTAAAGAAAAACATGGATCATTATCTCATATGTATCTATATGAAGATGGCTATATTACTGATTTAGCAAATATACTTATTAGGCATATGAAAGCTAAACATATGAGCAGAGAGCAAATTATTTCTAATATTAAGTCTAATGTCAATTTAATGGTTCTTAGTTCTCATACTATACCAGAAGGTATTCTAGATGAAATGTTTAGTTCAGTTGAATCTCAAATAAATATAAATGAATTAGTACTACCTAATATATCTACAATGAAAAAAATCGTTGAAGGAACAAAACATGATGGTGATGATAATTCTGCATTTAAAGCAAGTTTCTTTAAAGGTGATAATGATAATTCGGATGATATGTCATTTATAACAAACAAAAAAACTAAGGGAAAAATATTTTAATGGAAATAATAAAAACAGAAAATAATATACCAGCAGTTAAGTTACCTGTTAAGCCGAAAAAGATACTGCTTTGTATGTTAACTCATCATAATTTACCTGCATTAAAAAGAATGGTAAAATCTGTAGAGCAACAGTATGAAGAAGAAAATTTAATTATTGAACCAGTTATTGTTGTAAATACATTAAAAGACCAATACTATGAAGATGTTTTAAATGAAGGATTTTCATTTAAGGTTATTAGAACTGAGAGTAATGGTAAACCTGGTAAAGGTAAAAATTCATGTAGAGATTTATTTTTAAAGAGTGATGCGGATTACTTAACTCAAGTAGATGGTGATGATTTTCTTTATCCTACTTTTGTTAAGTCTATATGGGAACATATAGAATGGTATCCTTGTATAGATGTATTAGGTAAGCACCCTATGGATGCAGTTGCCAATGAACAATTAGGAGGCCATCATTTTACAGTAGGTAAAAATAATGAATATTGGGGTTGTGTTTGGGGCGATTCATTGTTTAAAAGAACTGATCATGGACCAGGGCAAGCTAACTGGGTAACCGAAGATCATCCGTCAAGCTTTGATAGAGTTTTATTACAGAGTAAAAGAAGTGCTAAAGTTATGATGGATGAAGATATCCCTAATGGTGAAGATCATTTATATTCTATGCAATTATTAGCTTTACACCAAAAAAGAAAATTATCATATTTCATAACAATGTCTAGTGACTTATACATAACTGTAAGAACTGAAACTGATACTATACAGTTTGAATATCCATTCCCACCTCACGTAGAAAGTATGAAAACTAAAATGAGAGAGCATGTTCAAGAATGGAGATCTAGCCAAGAAGAACTTCCAGTAGTATTTAAACCCTTACTTTTAAACTGGGAACAGAAAAGGGATATTATAAGAAAACTTTATGCAGAATAATTTTTAATTTCTGTAAAACAAAAGTAACAATCAATCGTATAAATAATAAAAGGTAATGAAATTATTTGATTACATAAAGGTCTTGTTTGGTCGAGACCAGCAATGGAATAAATTAAAAGGATATGATAAATCTAAAAATTCATTTATGACAAATAGATTTATGAGTATTAAATTTCCTATACAAGCAAATATGTTTAATGCACTGAAGATTGATCCAGTAGGACAAGCAGAAGCGTGGCGAATGGTTGCATCAAAATTTAATAGAGTACCTGGTTTTATTTACACTAAAACTAAAGCCTCTAAAAAAGTAAAGAAATGGAATCCTAACCCAGCAGCTTTAGAAATGTATCTAAAGTTAAATGAAATAGGTGAACGTGATTTTAAAGAAGCAATGAAGCATCAGCCATCTGAAATTAAAAATGCAATAAACGTATTAGAAAAACAGATGAGCAATGATGTTAATTGATAACCAGTTTGAATTAGAAATACCAACTCATATTGCATTTACTTTATATAAGAATGATTATATTGATAATTTAATTATTTCTAAAGTAAAAAAAGAATGCAAAAATAAATCTCAAAATAAAAATGAATTTATTGTATCTCTAGATGATTTTAATAATGCCATACAAACCTCTGCCTTTTTAAGAGCTGAATTAAAGAAAACATTAGATCAAGATTTATTACCTAATCCTAATTTTAAACCTAATTCTATTTTCTTTTTGCAATCTATTATTAATAGATTGATTAACTTATCTAAAATAACATTTAAGATTTCAGATGAAAAGATTTATTCTAGGATGATTAAAGTAGACGGAGGTAGAGAAATAGTAAGTTTTCATTTTAATATTATAGAAGGAATATTTGACCTTACAAAGATACTTGACAGAGAACAATTGGATACTTTTAATAAAAGATTTATGGATGTAGGGGTAATGAAAAATAAATATTTAGAAAGAACTCCTTATTTTTATATTAAAGCCACAGTTTTATTTGATATTCTTTCACAAATGGATGAACATCAAGTAATGGATGCATTTGATATTATCACAGCAGTAGATCCAAAGATAGAAGAAGATGATCCAATTCTTTTAGTTAAGACTGACTATACACCGTATTAGAACATGAATATATAAACAAATAATGTTTGTATATGAAAAAAATCATTAATTGGGTAAGTGGTCTTTTAAGAGACGAAAAAGGTACACCTTCATCAAAAAGATTTATTGGTATTACTGCTGGTTTATCTCTTTGTGCTGCTCTTTTTATAAACCTATACACAGAACAACCAGTTGAACCTTCTATTGTAAATGCAGTAGCTGCAATTTGTATTGGTGGTCTAGGGTTAGCTTCTGCTGATAAAATATGGGCAAAGAAAATTGCAAAAGAAGAAGATCAACAAATAAATTCATAATATGGCAGTAACTGGATCTAGTACAGATGCTAATGGCGATCAGTTATTAGTAAGTCTTAAAACACCTTATGAAAATGTAACAGAAGTAATAGGATTTACTGATTCTATTACCGGTGAATCTACTAATTGTTTTTATAATAAAGACTTTAGGTGGGGTATAGATGGTGTGACATATTCTGATTGGATTCCACTTACGGATGCAAATTTACAAGCTTTAGTATTAAATCCTAAAAATAAATTTTGGATTCAATACAGATACACTCAAGTTGGTGATTGCATTTTAACATTTAATTCTATTGCATTAGAAATTGTAACTGATGGTGGTATAATTTGTAAAATACCTCAAATTGATTGTGGTGGTGTAGACGGTTGTTCTGGTGCATTAAATTTAGCATTTGATTGTTGTGGTGGTGGTGTGCGGAAGCGGGGAGTCGTACGAGGGTCGGCAGACGCCCCCGAACAATTCGATCCTGACTGGTAAAGTCATAACCTCGTGCCTCACCAGGCTGAGCCTCATCATCTATATCGGTCTCAACATCGCCTGAATCGACACCTGTCAATAAGGCGTCTATCTCGTCCTGGGATAATATATCGGTAGACATAATATTTATTGCATTACAAAACTGGTGAAATAAATGTCTTCTACGTCACCGTTACCGGTTTCTTTCTTCAGTATTTTTCTTACTTCCTTAAGAACCTGTTTGCGCAGATCTTCTTTTCCTTCTGGCGTAATCAAATCCTCATAACGTTTACTGCTAAGCAAGAAGACAACGTTATTACGAATATGCGGTAGATGAGTGGTAATGTTTTCCTTGACGGCCGGATTTCGGGTCAGGCCATCAATGTTTACCTGTAAAAACTTTGCACGACTCTTACCGACGAAGTTGACGACAAAGGGTGGGTTAAGAGAAAAGTAATAAGGAGTGGAAAGTGCCTCTTCATCACCTTCAGAATCATCATCTCCCTCTTCCCCATCAGTTTCTGCCGCTACTTCCTCTGTGTCAGCACCTTGCATGAAATAGAAGGCACCACCACCAGCTACGGCCAACACCGCCACAATAATGATGAGCAGTTTTAGCTTGGATTTCTTTCCAACAGCAGCTTCACCCTCTTCTTCAATTTCATCTTCCTCTAGTTCTTCATCAGCCATCGCTATTTCTCCTAATAATTACTCTCCCTTTTGCAAGGGCTATGCCACCCATGAATACCTTTTGTTTTTAATGACTTACGATGAGCGGGGAAAAATAGATGTCAACAAATTGACTGCCAGAAAAATATCGCGTGATGGCAACAAACTGTGTCAATTTAATTGCCTGTTTAATCTCGGACTCAACAATAAAATGACAAGATGAAACGAATTGTAAGAAGAGTTACTAGGCTTTTACTCTATGGCTAGTTCTGTCGACTTTAGACTTCTAAAATAAATTCCAAATTAGTCACAGAGGGCACACAGAACACAGAGTGTTAACAAAGCGATGAAAACACACAGATTATTTATACAAATTGATCGACAAGCCCTATTTTGACATTAACTACGTCTGCATTACTGCTATCTACTGCATCTGTGTCTTCAGTAAATGAATACGCAGATTGATCTTGTTTGGCCGAATCACTTTGTGACTGTCTTTGTGACAGTGATTGATCCGAAACACTGCTTTGACTCAGGTTCAGACCACTTTCACTCATCATATCGCGCAGACGCGGAAAGGCTTCTTCAATAGCGTCTTTTATGGTGTTGTTGTGAGCAACAAAATTGACGCTGGCCTGATCATTATTGAGACTTACTTTAACTTCAATTGGACCTAGCTCAGCCGGATTCAGACTAATCTGCGCAGACTGTTGACTATTCATAGCCATCCAGACTACGCGACCTGCCAGGTTATCAGCCCACTTACCCTGCTGCACAGGCACATCTATCGATAATCTTACATTGCTTGTCACTGCCGAGGGTGACTCCGCTGCAGCCGGTTTCGCATTCAATGCGGTATTTACCAGAATATTGGGATCTATAGTTTTTTCTGTTATTTGCGCTTTTGGTTTCAACATTTCGACACCATTGTTAAAGACATCTGCTTTGATAGCGACCTCATCGGATTTGACAAGCGACAAATTCTCTACAGGAAGATCTTCAACGACATTATTGACGAGTCCCGGCGCACTCACCTGCACATCCTTGTGCGCTGGCAATACCATTTTGGCGGATTTTATCTCTGGTGCCCTCTCTTGCATCGTTTGCAAGGTCAGCGGCAGGGCCGTAATTATCTTTTCCTTTTCATCTTTCAGTGTTAATTCAGCATTGTCTTCCACATCCAATGAAGCCTCCTGCATCATTTCGTCTGACAATTCTGCCTGTGGCAGCAACGGCAATTCTTTGCCATCTGGCAATAAGGACTTTTCATTCAGTATTGCCTCCGGCAGTACCATACCTTCTTCGTCTGTCAAACCCTGAAGCTGCGTGAACAGGGTATTCCCGAAACTAAACTCTTTTAAATCAGATAGTTGCAGACCTAACCCCGTTTCACCTAATGACGATAAGTCAATCGCATCGGCGCCTGTCGGTGTTGCTGTGACGTTAAGAAATGTTGTGTCTATCACTTTTCATCTTCCTCAATAATTTTCAAATGGGAAAATGCAAGCGATGTGCCATACCTTCTATGTGTTGGGAATTCTTTTTAATCAGGATCTTGCTAATTTGAGTAAATGAGCAATGATGACGGGAAACCGTGAATTGCCGACTAATTGCGGACTTTGCGATACTGTGAACGATCGTCGATCTCGTTCTCCGCTCTTGTTTCAATTAAATCGATTTCAATTTTTTTAATTTTGAGCATGAGTTTATCCATCGCATCGGAATGTTTATGCGCATCCATCCACGCCTGTTTATCAATTTCAGTAGACTGCTTTTGTCCTTCAATTCTGTTTTGAATAACTTTAATACCCTCATCCAGTTGTTGAATAAATTTTTGCCGTTCCTGAAGTAAACTAGCGGTAACATTGTTATCAACTCCTTTTACTGCAATGGCATAATCACTACGAAAGCTGCGTAGCTCATCTAGTTTTCCTTCATACTCATGTAATTTCTGCTTCGCTTGTACGGCCACACGAGCTGCATTACGCTTTTTTGCTTCCGCAATTTTTAATACCGATGAAAATCGCTTTGATCGAGTCACTTATGATTGTTCCTGTTTATCATTCAATATCTCCTCTAAAGCGCTATAGAGCACAGACATTTGTTCATGACTGGACTGAAAAGTAACTTTCTCATTAATTCCCTGAGCTAGAAACTGGAGAATATAAGGGTGCATTTTTATAGCCATATCCAATTGCTGGTCCGAACCACTCTGATACGCACCTACATTAATAAGATCACGATTTTGTTCGTAGAGAGAAAATAGTTTTTTCAACTTATTCGCAATCGATTGATGTTGCTCGAGTGTTATTTGATTCATTGCACGACTTATGGATTGTTCGATATCTATAGCCGGATACATCCCGCCATCGGCCAGTTGTCGAGATAACACTATATGACCATCGAGAATGGCCCTGGCGGAGTCCGCAATTGGATCATTTTGCGCATCGGCCTCTGTTAGTACGGTATAGAAAGCCGTGATCGATCCGCCGCCCTCCGCACCATTTCCTGCTCGCTCAACCAATTGCGGTAGACGCGCGAACACTGAAGGCGGATAACCTTTGGTAGCAGGCGGCTCACCAATAGTCAGAGCGATTTCCCTTTGCGCCTGCGCAAAGCGCGTGAGTGAATCCATAAGTAACAAAACATTATGACCACAATCACGAAAGTACTCGGCTATACTGGTTGCCAGCATCGCGCCATGTAATCGCATTAGAGGAGGATCATCCGCCGGAGTCGCTACCACGACCGAACGATCCAAACCTTCATCACCCAGGCTTTGCTCAATAAATTCTTTTACTTCACGACCTCGTTCACCAATTAGACCAACCACTATGACATCTGCCTCTGTAAAGCGTGTCATCATTCCAAGCAATACACTTTTGCCGACGCCGCTAGGCGCAAACAGGCCCAGACGTTGACCACGACCCACCGTCAGGAAAGAATTAATTGAACGCACACCGACATCAAGGGTTTCTCTGATAGGTGCACGCTGTAAGGGATTAACTATTTTCCCTTTCAGAGGCACACGACTTTCAATTTTTAGCGGTCCCTTGCTATCAAGAGGTTTGCCTGATCCGTCAAGTACACGTCCCAGTAATCCAGCACCCACACCGACATCGCCACTTTTCCCCAATGGTGTCACTCTTGCATTGGGTGAAAGACCATGCGGTTCGTCGGTCGGCATCAGGAACAAACTGTCGCCGGAAAACCCCACTACTTCTGCTTCAACAGAAGGATTGGCAGTATTACTAATACGACAACGATCGCCTACGGCAGCACGACATCCGTCTGCTTCCAGTGTTAAGCCAACCATGCGTGTCAATCTACCGTGCACTACCAACGGCGGCGGCGGACTGCTATTTACTTCCATCATGGCCTGTAAACGGCTGGACAATTCTTTAGTACGACTAATATTAAGCATCGCTATCTGAACCGCGTTCGCCACCAAGTAGTTTTGCCGAAATTGCTGATAATCTTGCATCAACGCTAGCATCGATTAGTGAAGACTCTGTTTCCACACGACAATCACCACGGGTCATTAACAGGTCTTCCTCAATGCGCCAGCTATTTTCATCGTCAGAGATTGATAAGGCTTTTCTGACCACGTCTGCATCTTCCGGATGTAAATAGATGCGTGGTCGTAGCGAGGACACAGGCAGTACACCGAGGGCCTCGCGAACTACAGCAACGATTTCACCCGGTTCTGCTTTCATTTCTCGTCGAACCAGGTGCCTGGCGATTTGAATTGTTAGCGCGACGATATTATTTTCCACTTCATCATCGATATCCTGCAAAGGCGTGGCCAATTGTTGAATAAGCTTCTTAAACATTAACAATTGTGCATTCAAACTGGTTTGAGCTTGCTGCATACCCTCCTCATAACCTTTTTCCAGCCCCGCCGCGTGTCCCTTCGCAAAAGCTTCATCAAATGCGTCTTTTTGCAGGGCCTGCATTTGCTTTGCGGTTGGTGGTTTACCTGGCGTATCGTTTTTACCAGTGATAGGTCCTTCGACCAGCGGCGCCTGCCAGGGTCGAATATCAGTGACATTGGTTTTTTTCACATTACGTTCCAATGAAGTCATTGGTCTCGAAATAATTGTCTAGATCATCTCTTCAGCGGTGCCACCACCGCCTAAAGTGATTTGACCTTCATCAGCAAGACGACGGGTTATCGTGAGGATTTCCTTCTGCGCTGTTTCAACTTCACTGAGACGGACCGGTCCTTTTGCTTCGAGGTCATCGCGTAGCATTTCAGCTGCTCGTTTGGACATATTGCCGAATACCTTTTCTTTTAACTCTTCTTCCGTGGCTTTCAAGGCGAGCAACAAGGTATCGGTTGCGACTTCTCTAAGAATGGTCTGGATACCGCGATCATCAACATCTATTAAATTATCGAATACGAACATCAGGTCCTGAATTTCCTGACCTAGTTCTTCGTCAGTTTCTTTGACCTTTTCCATGATGGTAGCTTCGATAGTACTATCAACGAAATTGAGAATGTCGGCAGCGGTTTTGACGCCACCTATAGCAGATGACTGTACATTACCGCCACCTTTCAATTGTTTTTCCAGGGTATCATTCAGTTCTTTCATAGCAGCGGGTTGCACACCTTCAAGAGTCGCTATACGTAGCAGAATATCGGCCTGAACTTTTTCCGGGAATTCAGCTAAAACAACAGCAGCGTGATCACTATCAAGGTAGGAAAGAATGATAGAAATAATTTGCGGATGTTCATTACGGATGAGTTCGGCAATCGCACGAGCATCCATCCATTTCAATGACTCCAGACCTTTGGCGTTGCCCCCAAGTAAGATCCGGTCAATAATTCCTGCCGCTTTTTCCTGACCAAGCGCGTTGGTCAATACATTTCTCACATAGTCTTCAGCGCCCATGCCGACGGAGGTCTGTGAGTTAACTGTTTCAAGAAATTCTTCAAGTACGCTTTTCACAACATCCTTATTGACATCACCGATACTGGTCATGGCCACACCGATGCGCTGAACTTCCTTTGGCCCCATATGTTTTAGCACCTCAGCCGCAGATTCTTCACCTATACTCATTAAGAAAACCGCGGCTCGTTGTGCATAGTCGAGCCCTTCTTTTTGAACTCCACTCATGATTCTTCGCCGACCCAGCTTTTCACTACCTGGGCGGTCAACATGGGATCATCTTTCACCATGCCTTTTACTGTCTGTAAGCTACTTTGATAATTTATCGGACTGTTCAACTGTGGAACTTCACTGCTTTGACTGAGTTGAGCTTGTGTGGAAGGGTCGACTGCGCCTCCAGCCGGCAGCGCGGCTGCGGGTGCACCTTCCAATACTGCCTGGTTGAAACTGATTTCCTTGTTCACCAGGTTTTTAAGCACCGGTTTGAGTACACCAAAAACAAGGAACAATACAAATATGCCACCTAATACCTGCTTTGCAATATCCAGTACCCAGGATTGTTGCCAAATTGGCTGCTCTGGTAATGGTTCCACAGGGTCAGGTCTTGCGAACTCGGCATTCATAACACTGACACTGTCCCCGCGTGCCACATCGTAGCCAATAGACTCTCTTACAAGAGCGGTTATTTGCAATAATTCTTCAGGACTGTGTTCTGTATGGGTAACCCCGCCTTTTTCATTCAAACTACGTTTGTAATCGAGTAAAACTGCTATTGATAATCGACGGATGGTGCCCATTTGCATCTGTGTGTGGCTGATAGTTTTGTCTAATTCGTAATTTCGTGTTGCACGCCTTTGCATATTTGAGTCTTTGCCTTCATCTCCTGCGCTCAGAGATGGTGCCGGACTCACACCTACCGTTGCATTTTCTGGAGCTTGATTTGATAAAGCTCCAGGGATCCCACCGAATCCATCACTATTACGGGCCTCTTCCTCCACCTGTTCACTTCTTAGGGCTGACAAATCAGGGTTATAGGTTTCTCGTGTCTGCTCAGTCCGGGTAAAATCAAATTCTGCTGTGACTTCGGCCTTCACGCCTTCTTTACCAACTATCGGAGTAAGGATCGCTTCAATACGATTGATATAGGATTCTTCCACCCGTCTGGCATGTTTGAATTGACTATTACTTAAACCCATTTCACCTGAATGATCGTCCTGTGTCAGTAGGCGACCACGTTGGTCAACAATACTCACATGTTCAACGTCCAGATTAGGTACGCTGGCTGCGATCAAATTAGCAATGGCTGCCACCTGATCCGAATCCAGTTCATGACCACCGTAAAGGTCAAGCATCACTGAGGCATTTGTATTTTTTCTGTTACGTACAAAATTCGATTGCTTCGGTACCGCAAGATGTATGCGGGCACTACGGACGGCACCCAGCTTCTCGATCGTTTTTGCTAATTCTGATTCCAGTGCATGCTGATAGCGGGCCTGCTCTATAAATTGACTTGTGCCAATTCCCTGTTCTTCGTTTAGCATGCCAAAACCGGCATTAGCACTTTTCGGCAGACCAGCAGCAGCCAGTTTCATACGTGCATCATGTATGCTGGCGCTCGGTACCATAACAGCGCCGGAGGCTTCTTCAACCCGATACTCAATTCCAGACTTCTGCAAGGTATCCATTACCTGGGATATATCCTGATCAGATAAACTCCCATACAACAAACTATAGTTAGGTGTTTGAGACCACAAGACCACGTATACACCGAGTGCGACACTCGCTGCGAGGACGATCAGAAAACCAAACTGCCTTAACAGCATGGTACGTTTAATGTCCGGGGAAATTAGAACTGCTTCTGCCATGATATTTTATTTACCAGTAAGTACTAGTTAAATCATACTTGCATATTCATTACATCTTGATATGCACTTACAAGACGATTACGAACCTGTGTCATTGCCTGGAACGAAAGATTCGCTTTCTGCAAACCAATCATGACATCTGCCAGGTTGGTATTTTGATCTCCCATTTCAAAGGCCGTCTTTAAATCCCCTGCCTGTTTTTGCACTTCACTGACTTTATCTACCGAAGACTTTAGCAAGGTAGAAAAATCCGACGTCCCTTCCGTTTGAATATTGTTGGAAGGCAAGCCCTGCGACTTCTCTGCCATCGCTCGCATTTGTACCAGTAATTGATCTACACCTATTTCGTTCATGCCTTTCTCCTTTTCCCTTCAATACTTAATAAATAGTAATTTTTTAACCCGGTATTGCCACACCTTCTTCACGCATGCGGGCCAGCTTGTAACGTAAGGTACGTGGGCTGATACCAAGCGTTTCAGCAGCTGACTTCCTGCTGCCACGTGACTTCTCCAGAGCCTTTAAAATAGTCTGACGTTCCTGTACCCGTAAATCGCTACCAAGAGTTTCAGGGAGCACGATATCTTTGGTAGCATTTTCTTCATTGTCTTCACTACGCAATACTTCAAACTTTAAATCAGAATCCGTAATGACTCCGTTGGCATGCATAATAAATGCGCGTTGCATAACATTATCGAGTTCTCGAACGTTACCCGGCCACGAATAGCTCTTTAGTTTTTGAATACTTTCTTCAGAAAGATTTGGGGGCATTGCCTGGTTCTGTTGTGCTACATTGTTCAGACAATGTTCAGCAATGGGAATAATGTCATTGCTTCTGTCTCTTAGTGCAGGCATCTCAATACGAAAGACGTTTAAACGATAGTAGAGGTCTTCTCTAAACTGGCCGTCCTTCACTTCATCTAACATGTTTCTATTTGACGTTGCCATAACCCGAACATCCAGAGGGATCATTTTTTGATCTCCCAGTCGCTCAACCTCACGTTCCTGCAACACACGCAGGAGTTTCGCCTGCAGGCCCAGACTCATCTCGGAGATCTCGTCAAGTAGTAAAGTACCACCCTGAGCTTGTTCGAATTTTCCAGGACAGGATTTATATGCCCCGGTAAAAGCACCTTTTTGATAACCAAACAAGATGGCCTCCAGCATATTGTCTGGAATAGCTGCACAATTTATGGCTACAAAAGGCTTTTGATTTCGTTTGGAATGACGATGGATGAATTGCACCAATACTTCTTTACCAGTGCCACTTTCGCCTGTTACCAGAACCGTTGATTCACTTTGCGCCACCTTTTTTGCCAATGAGACGATTTCAAGTGTATTTTCATCAACCGCTATCATTCCTTCGTCAGCACATACTGGTTCAGGCAGGAACTGACTGACTTTCGTCACCAGTACTTCTGGTTCAAAAGGCTTTACCAGGTAATCTACCGCACCGGTTTGGATAGCCAGTACCGCCTGTTGTACCGTACCGTATGCAGTCATCAACACTACAGGTTTGTCAGGATATTTATTGCTAATTTTCTGTAACAATTGAATCCCGTCCATTTGCTTCATTTGTACATCACTCACCACAAGATCGATATTTTCGTTTTCCAGAATTTTCATTGCAGTAGAACCATTCTCTGCAACAAATGTTCTATGCCCTACCATATCAAGCGTATCTTTTAGAGCTTCACTTAAAGACACATCATCTTCTACTATGAGTATTGAACCTGCCATTATTCCCTCCAGTACTTAAAATTTAATTTATCTGCTTAGTTCGAAACTTCAGGTAAGACGAAACGAAAGGTGGTTCCCTGGCCTGCACTGGACTCAAAATCTATCTGCCCACCGTGAGATCTAATAACGGCATCAGCTACCGCAAGCCCCAGACCGCTGCCTTGTGAGCGCGTAGTAAAGAAGGGTTCAAATATTTTATCTCTAAGCTCTCCGCTAATTCCCGAGCCGTTGTCTGAGAAATGCAGCTCAATCGAATTATTTGCCTGTCGATTTACACTGACTAAGACTTGCGCAGGCTTTTGACTTGCCTGTATCGCATTGTTAAGCAAGTTTTGTAGAATGCTGACAAAAGCATGACTGTTAACCTTTATAGAACTTCCTTCAGCCTTGTTATTTATCTCTAGCACAGTGCCGGTTTGTTCAAGCTGTGCATCAACTGACTCCCGAAATTCATCTAGTAGCTCACCGACCAGGTGGTTTTTCGAATCAAACCTGCCCCCTCTGGCAAACAGCAACATATCTCCGACCAACGACTCAAGATGTTGTAAACGACCGATAAGTTTACCCACAAAACGATTTCGTCTTATCTTGTCAGTATTAACATGTTGTATATTTGATGCGTAAAGAAGAGCGGTGGATAGTGGTGTACGAATCTGATGGGCAAGTGCTGAAGCCATCTCTCCCATTGCAGATAATCGTTTCAGATTACCCAACTGCTGTTGTAATTGTCGGGTTTCAGTAACTTCTTTAAGGAGGATAAGTTGACCTGCTTCTTCCTCAAGAGATTGGGTTGATATGTTGACGCAACGATCATCTGCGAGAGTCACATCATGGCCATCATCCCAGCGCGGAGAGAAAGACCTGTCTACAATTTCGCGCCAGGACAGTCCAAGCAGGGGCTCTCCCAATAAATCTGCAGCTGTTGGATTGAATTCGACTATGCAACCATCACTATCCAGTACAATAACGCCGGCAGGTAGTACCTTCAGCAAATTTTGCAGACGTTTTGCAATACGTTCTTTTTCTTCATACTGTCGTATGCGCTCATTACGCGCATGGGACAATTCTGAATTAAGTGAAGATACCTGCGTTTCCAGGTCCTGATATACCTCGGTGAGAAAATTCGAGGCCTGGTTGAAATTGGAAAAGGCCTCTTCCAGTTCGCTGGTCGAAGTCTGCTGGTTTACTTTGGCTTGCTGTTGAAACATATTCTTTTTCCCTCATCCCCAAAAACTTATTTAGTTTCAGGAGAGCAAAGAGTATGCCAGCGTTTTATAAGACTATTTTTATAGGTGTTTTTTGATATGGGGGAATAAGAAAAGAGGAAAAGGCACTACAGTGGAACTTCTAAAGTCAAATTGCTGACGCGTCTTCCTTTCGCGGCATTCCCAGCTTTCTCATCTTCTCAACGAGGGTGGTTCTACCCATTTTCAGACGTTTAGCCGCATGTGATACAACTCCATTCGACTCATCCAGGGCCTGTCTGATCAAATTATATTCAACCTGGTTAATATGATCTTTGAGATCCAGACCATCCTTGGGCAAACGCGTTGAATTCAAGCTGGGCTGTGTATTTTGACCTTCACCGGCCTCTTCCTTTTTGGAGAGTAATTCTGAAACCTGATATTTTTCGGGTAAATCCTGAACATCAACCGTGCCATTCGGATAAAGAATGGAAAGACGCTCAATAAGGTTAGCAAGCTCCCGTACATTACCAGGCCAGTCATACTGTACCAGGGAATCTACCGCCAGGTTTGTAAGTGAAATGGCTACGCCGCTTTCGTGTTGCAATCTTTCAGTCAGATCGTTTATCAGCATTGATATGTCCTCCATTCTTTCACGTAATGAAGGCATCTCAATCGGGAAAACATTCAAACGATAATATAAATCTTCACGAAATCTCCCTGAAACGATCGCATCTTCCAGATTTACATGAGTAGCCGCGATGATGCGCACATTCGCGGTAATACTCTTGTTGCTACCGACTCTTTCATAGGTTCTTTCCTGCAATACACGCAGCAGTTTTACCTGCATGGGAAGACTCATATCGCCTATTTCATCGAGAAACAAGGTGCCGCCATCCGCCATTTCAAAGCGTCCCTTGCGCGTGCTGATGGCGCCTGTAAACGCTCCTTTTTCATGACCAAACAGTTCGCTTTCAAGTAAATCAGCCGGGATCGCACCACAATTAATGGGGACGAAAGGCTTGCTACGACGCGATGAATGGTAGTGGACATTTCTCGCTACTACTTCCTTACCTGAACCGGACTCACCAACAATTAACACGTTAGCTTCGGTATTCGCGACTTTTTCCACCATCCGACGAACGCGTTTTACATTTTCACTTGAACCACCGAGGCTTCTGAAGAGTTCGACGGAACGGGGATCGCCATCCTCACGACGTTGTTGACGATACATATCAACTTGCTGCAAGGCATGTTCAAGTTGGTTATAGCGAAGTGGTAATTCAAGTTTGGCAATGCAACCACTTTCTAGTTCCTGACTGAAATTGGGCGCGTTAGTCGGATCGGTAATTTGTATTATAGGAACATGGGCGTCCGCTATTCGAATAGCTCGGTAAGTACTTTGCAATTGCTTGGATGAACCACAATCACTGAGTAAAACCAGGTTTATCCCATTTTTATCATTGAAGTATCCTGTGCAATCGTCAGAATTACTGGTCAAGATAGAACCGTGACCCATGAAACCCATGATCTCGATTATATGTTTTCGTACTTTAGGGCTTTCCTCGACTACCAGCGTGCTTTCGGCCATCTACTTCTGCATTCCATTCGTTTTTATTTACGAATAGTTAAGCACTGAGAAGACCCATTGTCAAAATTTTGTCATTTAGTCGGAATGGCTGAAGAAGTCTAAATTGAAGAGTTCCTGGCAAACTCGTTTCTATTTTGCATTCTCAGTCTCGCCTGTATTCATTGATATCAACCTCACTGGGTTTGGCGCTTTTAATTTCGACAAATACAATACGAACCTCAGTCTTTCCAACGTTTTCCGCGTAATGTTTACCTACAGCCTTGAACCATGATGCCGACGCCATTTCTTCTTCAACAATAAAAGAGTCGCCAGCTTCAGTCGTGATTTTTAAGGTGCCCCCCGATACGACGTAGGAGGCCTTTGCAGGATGCGTGTGCCAATTATCTTTTGCGCCCGCTGCAATTGCATATTCAACTACACGTACATGTTCATTTTCGAGTAAAACTCTGTACATATCAGCAGATACAAGCACAGGATCAGTCTCCTCAATCGTCAACTCAGCACTTGTTATTGGCGACAACAACAAAAGTGATATGTCTATTAAAATCAACCATTTGTACATTTATGAGACTCCTCTTATTTATCTAAAACCTGCCGTCGAATTCGCGTGCAAAGCCAACATGGCAGCCTCAATCTGGATTATGTTGTAAAGCAGATCTATAAACTAGCATAACAAGCTGAGTTAGTATTCTTGGTATATTATATTGGCAGTAATAGTGGGATATATGTCATTGAAGACAAATAATTACCGGAGGAAGATGTCTGACATGAGGAATAAGGCTGGAACAAACAAGCAAAAGGGTGACGGCTCCAAGGGGCTCATTGTCATGCTGACTTTTCCGGGTGCGGAAATAATAGACATAGCAGGACCGTTGGATATTCTTTGTGTGGCTCCTTGTTTTCATAGCGAAGGTTTTGATATGGAACGACGCCAGCGCTCAATGATCGTCTCGGAGTTTGGTGGTCCTATTACGACCGATCCCAGTGGAATTACTATCCACACTGAGCCTTTGAGTCGCCTCAATCGTAGCAAAATAGATACCCTGATTATTCCCGGTGGTTACAGCATGGAAGCGGCTATTAATAGCCCCGAACTCATTAAATGGATTCAGAAAACCTCGCGTCGCGCTCGTCGCGTAGTATCAATTTGCACGGGTGCTTTTCTGTTAGGGGAAGCAGGCCTGTTAAAGGGTCGTCGAGTGACAACCCACTGGCGTTTTGTCGAAGCGCTAGCCACCAGATACCCGGATGTGGTGGTAGAACCTGATTCAATCTTTACCAGTGACGATAACTTGTATACCTCAGCAGGCATCACCTCCGGAATGGATTTGGCCTTGCAACTGGTCGCAGAAGATTGGGGTGCAGAACGGGCCTTGCTAATTGCCCGGGACTGGTTGCTTTATGCTAAACGTCCTGGTGGCCAATCTCAATTTAGCGCCCTACTGCCAAATAAAGGATCTGAGCGGGAAACCATTTCCGAACTACAGTCATGGATTATAGACAATTTGAATGCTGATCTTAGTGTCACCGCTCTCGCGGAACGTTTATCAATGAGCCCTCGTAATTTTGCCCGTGTGTTTCAAACTGAAACCGGGACAACGCCTGCGAAATTTGTCGAGACTGTCCGTATAGAAGCAGCTCGCAGATGGCTCGAACAAGGGTCTCAATCGATTGAATCTATTGCAGATGAGTGTGGTATGGGAGATAGCGAAAGGTTAAGGAGAAGTTTTATCCGCCGATTGGGTGTTAATCCGAGTGACTATCGGCGTCGTTTTGAAAATCAGAATTTGCATTAAAATTTTTTTATCCAAACAGGAGAAAACAACATGTCAGAAGCAATGAAAGTCGGTATATATGTATTTGAAGGAATGACGATGCTGGATGGCTACGCACCGCTACAAATTCTTTCATTCGTCGAACAATTCAATACTTTTACGTTTACCAAAGATGGCAAGCCGGTTACCTCAGATTGTGGTGCTATTCTGACACCGGATTACGGATTCGATTCATGCCCAGATCTGGATATCCTGGTAATGCCAGGCGGCGGTAATGTGTTCACAGAAATGTCTGACCCGAATGTGATGGCTTTTCTACAAGGCAAAGGTGCACAGGCAAAATATATCACCTCAGTCTGTACCGGATCACTGATATTGGCTGAGTCAGGTCTGCTTGATGGTTATAAAGCGACAACGCATTGGGCATCTATTGATCAACTCGCTAAATACCCCAACATTGAGGTCGTCGACGAACGTGTCGCGGTGGATCGCAATCGAATTTCCGGTGGTGGTATAACAGCCGGAATCGATTTCGCCCTGACCCTTATCTCTGAAGTAGTCGGACCTGAAGTTGCACAAACCGTCCAGCTCATTTTTGAGTACCGCCCACAACCGCCTTTTAATACCGGGTCTCCTGAGACAGCACCAAAGGAAATAGTCGATATGGTCAAGGGAATGGTAGCCGAGAGAGGCAAAGATATGGACACATATTTAAACGACAAATATGTAGCATAGGAAGAACTTAGTTAGAAGTAGAAAAGTAAGACGGCGATAAGCATTGGGTCCCAGCCAGGCGAACTATATTGCAAATATATAGTTTGCCTGGCTTAGAAAATTACTACTGATTGCACACAAACATCTTGTTAATATATAGACTATATTAAATGTAAATGGAGGCTATATGCGATTTTCGCAAATGCATGTTGTGCTGCTGCTTGTTGCGGCTCAATTTCAGGTGCAGGCTGCAAACGAATGGAAAGATCCTGATCAGGAGCCGCCCAGACGAAGAGCAGTGAATCCACCGCCTCCGCGAGCGGAAACTCCACCACGGGCAGAGCCACAGGGAACGATTCCTGCTCCCGTATTAGAAGGTCAACTTGCGCTGCAAGCCGTGCGTGTCTGTGACTATCAAAAAACTTACTCGGATAAGGGCTCGGGCGGGAAAATTGATGGCTCATTTTATTTCCCTGTTTTGCCTTCGGGCTATGCGATGATTGGTGCTTATGCGCAGGGGAATTACCACAAGCCTTCAGATTGTGTGATGGCAGTAAAGCCCGGCAATCAGGAAAGCCTGGCATTATTACAATTGCCAGGAAAATGGGAACGCGTTTGGAAAGATAAAGGCAGTGGTGCTAATAAGGATGGTTCTATCTGGCAGGCATCACCACAAAGCAGTGAGTATGTCTGTTTAGGTCACGTCGCTATAGAAGGCTATAAACAACCTAATCTTAGCAACTATGTTTGTGTCCATCGATGTTTGGTGGAGAGCATTCCCGCTACGAGCCCGGTCTGGTCAACCAAAGGCACTGGTGCCAATCAAAAGACCTATGTTTATAAATTACATAACAGTAATAGCTTTTATGTCAGACCAGATAAGATCCGCCCTGCCAGTTTGCTTGATCTCAAGGGTGATATGAGCTGCGCGTTTTAAAAATTGCTTCTGCACATTGAAGACATTGGAGTTTAACGGGTATTCTAGCCGTAAGCGTTTTTAAGATTGCGACCTTTTCGTAACTCTAATAGTTTTTGCGCGACTTCCTGTTTTTGCTCGCTGATTAACTTGATTGCCTCGTTCTGATTACTCAATATTTTGTAGAGTTTATCCCGTTCCTGTCCTGCCAGTGTTCTTAACTCTTTGCCCTTCATGTAGCGGACCATTGATCGATCGTGTTGGACAAGAACTTTTTCAAGATCCTGAAAACAACCCGCCTCAATGTCTTTTAACCAGACGACACTATTTTCTAACAAGCTATCCAGCTCATTCCTGGTAACTCTACTATTCGTCAAAATGTTATCCTGCTAAATTGCCTGCTTGTGAATAACGTCAGGGTTTACCGCATTCATTGGCGGGCTGGCCAGAGGTGGTTGCCCAATGGCATCCCATGCTGTTTTAATCTCTGTGAGTAAGCCATACACTTCATCTAACATGGCTATGCTGTTATTGACATTGGCTTCTACCAGTCTACGAGACATGTATTCATAGAGATTGTCCAGGTTGGCTGTCAAATCGGCATCGGCTTTGGGGTCAAGGCTATCGCGCAGGCCTCCAATTATGGAGATCGCCATACTTATAAACTCACCTTTTTTCTGCGTGTCCTTATTTCTGATGTAGGATTTTGCCTTAATGATTCGCGACAACGCGCCCTCCATTAGCATCTGAATCAAGCGGTGTTGAGAAGCACTTTCAACTTCTGTGCGCGTGCCCAATCTAGTGTATTGTTGGAGTGCCTTAATATTCAGCGCATTCAAATTATTCATTATTTATTCCTCGTTTTAATTTTCCGGTGCAATAAATTTCTATTCTTTCTTATAAAGATTTCCAATTATGTCGAATTGCTGACTTAAAAAACTACTGGTTGAATTCAATTGACTGAGTAAAACATCGAGGCCGGAAAACTGTGCCAACAACCTGGTTTCCAGTGCTTCAAGTTTGTTATTGAGATCTTCAAAATCTTTTTCAACCCCATCAATGGTGGTATTCAAGCCCTTGGTCTTGCTATCGATAACACCATCTGTCTTAGTGTATTCGGCGAGGACACTGTCGAGCTTCACAGCAATCCCATTTGTTGACGAAAACAGATTGCCGACATCATCAAAATTTGTATCAAGTGCATTAGTTAATTTGGCAGAATCAATTGTCAGAAGACCGTTTGAGTCAGTGGTAATACCTATATCAACTAACATTGCATATGGACCACCGATGTCATCAACAGAATTGGTGATTTCTGAGCGAACCTGATTTCTCAGTCCTCTTAAAGTTGAGTCTCCAAGGAAAATTCCGGCACTACCCGAATCGGCATCAAAAGAGGTGAAGCTATTCGTCAGTGAGACGAAAGAATTATAATTTGATATAAAAAGTTCAATTGATGCGGTAATACTTTCCTTGTCTTCGCCAATACTTAATGTGTAGTCTGTTCCGGCATCTTCCGCCACAAGATTAAGAGTAATTCCCTGGATTGCATCGACGACCGTATTGGAGTCACTCAGCACTTTTTGTCCATCAATATAGACTTCCGCATCCGTCGCCGCATTTATCTCGGTCATTTGCTCCGGACTGGTCGCATCACCCGTATCGTAGTAAAAGGCAGACAAACCACTGGCATCAGTATGCACACCATCGCCCGTATCATTAACCGTGATGGTGAGTGCATTACCTGTACCTGTTGATTCCGAAGTCAGGATCAGTTTTGTCAGGGTGTCATTGCCGGTGCCATCATCGACCGTAACAATGGTTGCAGATACACCAGTGTTATCAGTCGCGTCATTTATCGCATCACGAATACCGGTAACAGTACTATTCGAACCATCTATTGTGACATCAAAATCTGAGGAACCTACAGATATGGTAAGAGTACCCTCGCCAACCACCGTATCTGCATCGGCAAAACCTGGTGATAATAATTTATGCGCTTCTGCTAAGTCACGAACTTCAACATCGAACACACCTGCGGCCACAGAACCATTGGAGGACGCTGTAAAAATTGTACTGTCAGATGATGTCGCAAGTGAAGCATCGAAAGTAACAGGCAGTTTTAATTTCGTGGTGGAACTTTGAAATGTTGACAACAAGCTTTTGAGAGAACCAAAAGCGGTAATCTCTGCATTAATACTTTCCTGCTGATTTGCCAGGAGCAGGGTTTTGGTATTACCTTCTACCGATACTAATTGCGATACTATCGAATTAACATCAAGTCCTGAACCCACACCCGGTACTGAAATCATAATTACATCTCAAATTAATTTGATTAGGCAATGCAGATTTCACACCAATTAGACACTGGCATTGAAAAGTACGCCGGAATGTCGCTCCAGGCGTTGGGAAATAGCGGAAATATCTTCTGCCGGAATGGTTCTGATGGTTTCCTGCGTTTCACTGTCAATTACCCTGATAATGGTTCTACCACTGTCTGAATCGACACTGAACTGTAAATCACGCTGTAAATTCTGTACCTGCGAATTTAAACTATTGACCTGTGTTTCAATTGCTTCATTGGAAGTATCACCGTCTTGCTGCTCCAGGTAATAGGCTTCGGAGTGAAGATCGGAGGGCAAATCTTGCCGCATCTTTACAGAATCTGCCACATTGACTTTCATCTGTTTTTGAACGGACACAGATCGGTGTAAACCGGAAATTTTCTCCAATCCCTCTGCTGTGACTTCAGTAGGCATAACTTCTACCTCCAACGGTTAATAATCTAAAAACCGGTCGGGCAAATCGCCCGACCGGTACTGAACTACTGAATTACGACTACTGTAGTAATGACAATGCCAACTGTGGTGAAGCATTTGCCTGAGACAGGACAGATACACCAGCTTGTTGCAGAATCTGTGAACGTGTCAATGCAGCTGTTTCAGCAGCAAAGTCAGCATCAAGGATTCGGCTACGAGCAGCACTGAGATTCTCAGAAGTTGTAGCCAGGTTAGATACCACAGATTCAAACCGACTCTGTATGGCACCAAGAGCACCTCGAGAGGAGTTAATGGTATTCAATGCAGCATCAACAGATGCGATAGCTGTATTGGCACCGTCAACGCTTGAGATATAAACGTTAGAAAGTGCTGTTCCTGACAAAGTTGCTGCGGTCGTCGCAGTTGTAAAACCTGCATCAGTGGACGCTGTACCAGCGATGGTGATACCCGTGCTACCAGCAGAACTCAAACTTACTGTACTACGAGTCGTAGCACCAGTCGCAACACCTACCGTAGTTTCTGTGAAAGTACCAGATGTCTGCGTAACAGAATGCGTAATATTACGTCCATCAGCAGAAACGAGGTCGATACCAGTACCATCATCAACGGCTGTTACACCTGTTGCGCCAGAGATAGCGTTAATCGCACCTGCTATGGTGGTACGGTTAGCAGCGGCGTTTGCACCAGCGCTCAGATCGATAGATGCAGTTGCAACACTGTTGACTGTAATAGTACCAATACCTGCAGCAGGAGCAGCCGTTGTGCCACCATCTACCGTTAGAGCATTAGCAGAAGCGGTAACACCTGTACCTGAAAGCGCGTTTATGGCTGTAGCAACAGTTTTCGCATCAGAAGCCGTCGCACCCAGGGCAACACCGTTGATGGTCAAGTCACCAGCACCAATTGCGTTAGCGGTAACCACGCCACCGGTTACACTTGAGGAAAAGCTGGCACCCAGATCATTGCTTCGTGCGCTCGAGATAGAACTAACACTAATGGTCTGGTTTGCATCAGCACCAACCTGGAACTGTTGCGCGGTAAAAGTACCGTCAAGCAGACTTACACCGTTAAAGCTTGATGTAGAAGCGATTCGATCAACTTCAGCAATCAGCTGTGCGGCTTCAGCTTGTAGAGCTGCACGGTCAGTTGCACTGTTAGTAGCGTTAGCTGACTGTACAGATAATTCACGAACTCGTTGCAGGTTATTGGTAATCGTTCCCAAACCACCTTCAGCGGTTTGCGCAAGCGAGATACCGTCATTGGCATTTCGAGACGCTTGATTCAGACCACGAATCTGAGATGTCATACGATTGGCGATAGCAAGACCAGCAGCATCGTCTTTCGCACTGTTAATACGTAAACCCGAAGATAAACGTTGTAAAGAAGTCGCCAGATCACTGCCTGATGTATTCAGGTTTCTCTGTGCATTAAGTGATAGTACGTTAGTATTAATAACTTGAGGCATTATTTTTCTCCTCCATATCTCACCGAAAGTATTATTGGGTGGACAGGTAAAGTTAATTTTCTAGCAGATATATCCATTTACAAAAGTTGGATATTTACCGCTTCCGATAGGGTTATCGACTAGTAGAAAAAGAACTTTAGTTTAAATCTGAAAAGAAAAAGAAGAGCTAAATACCAATCAGCGACAGACCCTAGTTAAAAATTGGGGTCTGTTCCCGATTGATATTCTATTAGCGGATGAAATTAAATAAACTTAATCCCTGAATACGTACAAATGCGGATTGTGAGGCTTCGAGAGAGGTCAGTCGTTGCTGTAATTCAGCGGCAGCACTAATTAAGTCCAGATCCTGTACTTCCGAGAGAGTTGAAGTGATTTCAATTAGAAATGACTCATTTGTGATATTTCTATTCTCGATAAGATTCAGTCGCGCGCCAATATTACTTCTGATTTCGCTCATCTTCTCCATACCACGATCTAAATTTATAAGGGCCTCAGAAATTTGATTTTGGACTTTCGCACGCTGAGTTTCGTCAACGATGTTAGTTTCCAGGGCGGTGGCAAGATTATCTATGGTAGAAAAAATATCCTGTTTTACGCTTGGCTTGACACTAAAGCTATCCCCCACTGCAGGACTAGATTCTATCTTCGTCTCAACGCCGTTAAAACGAATCGCAGCACCATCAGCATAATCCGGTGCGTCCGTTACCGGATTCTGGGGTAAGGGTGGGATCAGCTGACCGCTGCTTGCTCCAATTACATTGTAGCCAAGCTTGCCGTTGGCATTAGTCACAAAAGAGATAGTGTAATCGTCAGGAGTATATGCCAAAGAATCGAAAACCTGCCCGGGATCAATGATACCTGTGCCTGTATTCGCTGGTGATTGCTGTGTGCTGAATTGACCATTGCCATTCTTGATGTCCATGAAGACGGCCATGCCCGTGTCACCATCATTTACCTGTTGACCTGAGCTAATTTGAATAGCACGTTGCCCTTGATCACCATTATAAGCGAAATTACCACCTGGCAATTGTGTAAAAGGACGCTGGTCAACCTGGTTACCAGCAAACAGATAATCCTGGTTCGCATCCTGCGTGTTTGCCAAGCCCAGCAAACCCTGCAAATGTTGTCGTAGTTCAATCGCGATAGCTTTGCGACCCTGGTTAGTCAAAATGGAATTACCCGACTGTATACTCAATTCACGCACACGCACGAGAGTATCTTCAACTCCTTTAATTGCGCTCTCTTCCAGTTGTAATCGACCTAGTGCAGCATCACTATTTCGCATATGTTGCTCAGTGACTGACTTTGCCTGCGACAACCTGATTATCTGGACACTCCCTGAAGGATCATCTGAAGGCGAACTTATGCGTTTACCACTAGAGATCTTTGACTGGATTTCCACCAACCCAGATTGTTGATCCAGTATCGAGGCGAGACCACGTTGATTAAAGAGGCTTGTTGAAATTCTCATCAGCTCGCCTAGTTTAGTGCTTCCATGATGGTCTGAAATAACCTGTCTGCGGTACTGACCATCTGCGCTGCCGCCTGAAAAGCCTGCTGATACTTAAGCATATTACCGGCTTCCTCTTCCAGGTTAACGCCGGATACGCTGTCGCGAGCCGCCAAAGCCTGGGCCTTTAGTGCACTCAGGGCTTCGTTACTTATTTGTGTCTGTCTCGTTGTGGTTCCTACTTCCGCTACCAACTGACCATAACTATCCTGGTATGATGAGGTGCCCCCCAGGAGAATACTGCCGGTCTGCAGACTGGCTAAATTAAGTGCATTCTGGTTGTCACCGCTGGCATTAATGTTGTTCTCTATAACAAATTGATCTCCATTGGCAGGATTACCTGAGATGCTAAACGTCGCATCGCCAACTGCTGCCAGGGAAAACTGTTTGCCGCCACTCTCCGTTAAAGGATTGTATGGGAGCGTGCCCCCTGGCGGAGCGGATACATTAAATTGATTTAATACAGCATCGAAGGTGAGTGTTATCGGCGTAGCGAGTGGCACTCCAGCGAGTGACGAAATATTAACTTCACCAATTGCCGCATTACCCGTATTCAATGGAAGACCCGAAGCATTGGTCACAACACTGGAGCGTAAGGCTGCGGCAGCGGCAATCTTACGAGGATCGCTCAGGTTTGTACTGATAGTACCAGCCCCGTTTATACTGGGCCGAACAATAAATTTGTCATTAATTGCGGCACCCGTACTTATATTCAATGTAAAGCCATCCACGGGTGCGGTAACGAACACTGCTGCACCGCCGGTGTTAATAGTGGTCGTCTGACCATCGGAATTGCGCGTTAATGTGTAATTATCGGCACCGTTATACACCAGGCTGTAATCGCTGTTTGATAATACTTTTGAATCGATAATACTCGCTGTCACATTATTTGGTGCTGATCCAACAGGGAGCACATCTGGTCCTCCGACGCTAAAAAAGTTTTGATTGATGTCACCATCAAGACTTTGACCAAGGGCGTGTTGAGAATTAAAACTATCTACAAGCCCAAGCGCAAGACGACCCAGGGAATTTCGAGCAGGCTCCAACATGTCGTTCTGAAAACTCAGTGTACCCGCCATCGAACCGCCCTGAATCTGATCTGTGATGTCGGAAGTCCCAAATTCACTGGCGAGGGTGATGTCGAAATGACCGCTATAACTTTCATTGGCGCTTATCTGGCTCGCTCTTGAACCCAATACCAATGGCTGGCCATTACCAACAAAAATGTTTACTGAGCCATCGAACTGATCTACGGCATTGACGTTGACATAATGTGAAAGGTCTTCAATCAATTTATCGCGCATATCCATCAGGTCATTGGGAGCACCACCATCTGACTGGCCCATTGCTTTTACAATACGATCGTTTATCTGTGAGATACCGCCTATCAGGGAATTAACGTCTCTGACATCATTTATAAATAGTGTACGTATCTCTTCACTCAGGTCAGACATTCTTGAGTCAAGAAATTGAAACCTGGATGTCAGGGAATCCGCCTCACTCAACATCACCTGTCTTGCGGCGATGAATGAGGGTTGATCACTGACATCCTGCACCGAGTTAAAAAAGTTTTGCAGGCTAATGGTCAAGCCGGTTTCTTCTTTTGCCAACATGCCATCGATACGTGATGCCAGAAACAGAAATGTACTCGCTTCGTTTTCACTCGCGATGCTACTGCGTAACTGGTTGGTCAGAAATGAATCATGCGCCCGCAGGATTCTATTAATCTCTACACCATTGCCAACATACCCACTGCCCATCAGACTTGCTTCCCTGGCACTGACTTCGACTAGCTGTCTGCTATAGCCGGGAGTATTAACGTTGGATATATTGTGACTGGTTATTGATAGTGCACGCTGTGCAGTCAGTAAGCCACTTATTGCAGTTTGTTGAATACTCATTTAGTTGTACTCATCTTTACTAACCAAGGTCCCGATCCATGATATCGATAACTTTTTCTGCATACATCGGATCGGTCGCATAACCGGCATCCTGTAAAGACTTTATATAAAGCCTTGCATCGCCGTCATGACCGAGTGCTTCCTGGTATCGTGATCCATTTTTAACAAATTCGACATAGTCATCAAAACTTTGTTGGAAAGACTCATAGCTTCGGAAGCTGGCAGCCTCCTTGTTCATAACACCGTCCTTGTATTCAAGGGTACTAACTGTTGTGGCATCACCGGCCCAGGCCCGATCGGCCTTAATACCGAAAAGATTGAAGCTACTTGTTCCATCTTCGCGTTTGATTATTTTTTGCCCCCAACCTGTTTCCAATGCCGCTTGTGCGATCAGGACCCGGGGATTAACTCCAAGCTCATTTGCGGCCTGTTCAGCCTGTGCTTGCATGAAATCTACGAATGCCTTTGGAGAATCAAATTCGGGCATCGCTTTTGGCTTCACTATTTCTTCTGCTTTAACTTCCGCTGCTTGCCTGAGCTTACTTACATTTACAGACTGAAATGGAAGCATAGTTGTTGACTCAGATGATCTGTTATTGGCCAATTGTTGAACCAGCATGTCGGCAACGCCAAAGGCACCTTTTGCGGATAAATCCAGAGACAATTGTTGATCGAACATACTTGTGAACATTTCTGATTGATCTGATTCAAACATGCCTTCTCCAAGACTCGCATCACGCATCGATTTCAACATCATTTGAATAAATATGGCTTCAAATTGCGCTGCAACTTCTTCCAGGGCCTGTTCAGAATCCTGTTTCGCCGCAAGACGAAGATCAGAAAGCCCCTGGAAATCGGTGTAGACCCGAGAGGTGGATAGATCTGGACTCATGAATAATTACTCTTCATCATCGCTGTTACAGCTATTTCAAGAGCTGAACCATAGATCCTAATTTCAGTGAGAAGCGTCATTAGATAATTATTAACTCTGCTCGCAAAGCACCAGCCTGTTGCAATGCTTCAAGTATCGCAACCAGATCTCCGGGTGCCGCACCAACCTGATTGACAGCGCGGACGATATCGTCCAGAGAGACACCGGGATCAAACAAAAACATGCGACTATCTTCCTGCGATACTTCAATCTCGGAATTGGCGATTACTGCTGTTTGACCTTCAGAAAATGGTCCCGGTTGACTAACTATCGGGTTTTGGGTAATGGTTACGACAAGTGACCCATGGGATACGGCCGCCTCACTCACTTTGACATGTTTACCGATAACAACGGTGCCGGTTCTAGAGTTGACAATAACTCGCGCCGGGGCGTCACCTGGTTCAAGCGTAATATTTTCCACCAGTGAGGTGAAGGCAACACGTTGAGACACATCCTGTGGTGCCGCAACCCTGATTGATGAGCCATCCAGCGTTGCCGCCGTGCCAAGTCCAACCCATTCGTTGATGGCGTCAGTAACGCGCTTGGCCGTGGTGAAATCCGGCTTGTGCAAATTCAGGACTATATGATCACCCATGGCAAACGATGTTGGAACAATGCGTTCTACACTTGCACCATTGGGAATACGCCCAGAGCTGGGGACATTAACAGATATACTGGAACCATCAGTGGATTCCACACCAAAACCGCCGATCACCAGGTTACCCTGGGCCATTGCATAAACGTTCCCATCGGCACCTTTTAGAGGTGTCATCAATAAACTACCGCCACGCAAACTCTTGGCATTACCGAGAGAGGAAACAGTGATATCAATATTTTGTCCCGGCTTGGCGAAGGCAGGTAAATTTGCATGAATTACAACAGCGGCCACATTTTTCAACTGTGGATTGGTATTGGCAGGTAAAGTAATACCAAATTGCGCCATCATGCTTTTCAAACTTTGAATGGTAAAAGGAGTTTGTGTCGTCTGATCACCCGTCCCATCAAGCCCGACTACCAAACCGTAACCGATCAACTGGTTGTCGCGAACACCGGCGACTTTCGAAATATCCTTAATCCTTTCAGCTTCAACCGTACTGCCAAAGGCTAGTAAGAATGAAAAAATCAGGACCGTTGTTTTCTTAAACATGCTTAATCTCTCTTGATGCTGACAATTAATTAACCAGGGTCTCAGTTAAAACGGTAAAATTGCTCTGATAAAAAATCTCGCCAACCAACCCATGAAGTTTGTTTCTGCGACCTGTCCATCACCTGTATACATAATCGTGGCATCGGCAATTTGAGTGGAAAGAATAGAATTGTCGGACTGAATATCTATCGGTCGAACAATACCGGATACCCTGATATATTCGTTGCCATTATTTATCGTTAACCTTTTCTCACCACGTACTATCAGGTTACCGTTGGGCAATAGTTCCACTACGCTGACGGTGATATCACCTGTCAATTGGTTTTTCTGACTACTGGCACCGCTTCCCTCAAATTCACTATTGGAACTGAGGTTAGTTTCAAGACCCAGATCCTGAGTACTGGTCAATGGCAGAAACCCAGGCACACTAAACTGTGGGCTCGCACCCAGTATTGTTGGATTGGAGATTGTGGTATCCGATGATTTGTCCGCTGTGGTATTGGTGGATTTACTGCCATCGGTGTTTTCCTGTAAATGAACCGTCAATATATCGCCAATACGACGCGCTTTTAGATCTTCATATAAACGTAAATCAAAGCCTGCCTGGTATATGGATCCACTGGACATTCGAGCCTGGGGCGGTAACGGTGGTCGCACTGAGGCAAATTCCGGATCACGTTTCGGTGCGCTCTGACAAGCGGCCAGTGTGACTAATAACAAAGAGACAATCAGTGTATTGATTATTCTGAGCATTTTTGAAGATTGCATATTAATTACCCCGGTTCTTTAAAGATTGTTACTTGCGTACTGCAACATTTGATCCGAAGTTGATATTGCCCGTGAATTCATTTCATAAGCACGCTGGGTTTCGATCATATTCACCAGTTCTTCAACAACATTCACGTTAGAGCTTTCCAGGGAACCTGCCACTAAAGTACCAAGACCGGTCAGTCCCGGCGTACCGTTCTGTGCTGTGCCGCTGGAAGCTGTTTCCTTGTAGAGGTTTTCGCCTATGGGCTGTAATCCTCCCGGATTGGTAAAGTCGGCCAACTGGATAGAACCGATTTGAGTTGGCGAGGTACTACCTGCTACCAGTGCACTTACCGTTCCATCAGTGCCAACTGTCAAAGAGAGCGTATTTGAAGGAATAGTGATAGCCGGTTGCAAGACATTGCCGGCGGCGGTCACCATTTGCCCCTGCGAGTCTCGTTGAAAAGATCCATCGCGGGTATAGCTGGTACTACCATCAGGTAATAATATTTCAAAAAAACCATTGCCCTGTATAGCCAGATCCAGAGGTCCGTCGGTTTGCACAATGTTACCTTGTGAATGAAGTTTTTCCGTAGCAACAGTTCGAACGCCAGTACCTATCATTAGACCAGAAGAATATTCAGTGTTCTGAGATGACTGGGCACCAGGTTGTCTTACTGTTTGATAAAGTAAGTCATTAAATACCGGTCGAGAACGTTTATAGCCAGTGGTGTTAGCGTTTGCCAGATTGTTGGAGATGATAGCCAGTCGTGTTTGCTGTGCATCCAGACCTGTTTTTGCTACCCATTGTGCTGCTGTCATAATTCTGCTCCTTGTCTCATCTCTTCATTTTGTTTATTTAAATAGGTACTGCTTAACCTAGACGCAACATTTGTGCCGCACTTTCATCGTTCTCTTTCGCGGTTTGCATTGCTTTGATATTCATTTCAAATTGGCGGGCGAGACTAATCATGTCCACAAGCGCCTCCACCATATTGACGTTACTACTTTCCAGTGCGCCGGAAATTACTCTAACCGAGGCATCAGGTTCTACATTTGCACCATCTTTTAACTTCAATTGACCATCATTTGTCTTTTGTAATAATTCCACTGGCGGGTTAACCAGTTTTATCCGGTTCACTGTGGCGAGGGTCTTTTCATCCTGACCAACCGGTCGTATCGTGATAGTGCCATCACTTCCCACTTCAATATTCTGCGCTGGCGGAATTACAACAGGCCCGCCGTTTCCCATAACCGGATAGCCCGCACCTGTCTCCAACATTCCGGTACTGGAAATACGTAGATCACCGGCTCGTGTATAAGCCTCGCTACCATCTGGTAACATGATTGCCATCATGCCTTTACCTTCAATGGCAATATCAAGCGGGTTACCAGTTTGCTGTAGTGCCCCTGCTTCAAAATTTACACCCGGCGTTTCCTGTAAGGCATAAATTCGACTATCAAAGCCAGTACCATTAATGGGCATACTGGTAAAACGTGATAGATCAGCGCGAAAGCCGGTAGTACTAACATTCGCCAGATTGTGACTATTCACAGCCTGGGCCTGCATGGTGTTTTTTGCGGCCGTCATAGACATGTAGAGCATGCGATCCATTAGGCTTTATCTCCTGACGCTGTAGCTAGGCTATTCATCTTTAAATCACTTATAAAAATATTTTTTATCTGAGGTTAATAATGGATTGGGTTACCGCGTCGGTAGTACTGATCACCTCTGCGTTGGCCTGAAACGAGCGCTGAGCAATAATCATATTCACCAGTTCTTCTGATATCTCGACATTTGAATCTTCAAGTGCGCCAGACTGAATCAGGCCAAGACTGGATGTACCCGGCGAACCTACAACTACTGAACCTGAAGCAAAAGTTTCTCCCCAGGTTGTTTCACTCAGAGGCGACAAGCCTTGTGGGTTGGCGAAGTCGGCCAGTGCCAGCTGTCCTTCAACACGCGATTGACCGTTAGTGAAACGAGCGAAAATGATGCCATCACCACCGATATCCAGGCCACTCAAGCGACCCGTAGCAAAACCATCCTGCGAAAGGGCATTTACCGAAAACGGGCTGCCAAATTGCGTGGTATCGCTATAGTTAAAGGTCAGGCTCATGGAACCGCCGCCACCAGTCGGGGTAAACGCGGGAATAGTAATGCTACCAGCCGCCAGCACTGTCAAAATGCCACCAGAGGAAAACTGTACGCTATCCGGCCCACCAACTGTCACACCATCAACCTGGATAAAAGATTCCCACTGGTTCGGTGTCGCTGTTCTGCGATAATAAAGACTGGCTAAATGCTCGTTACCGAGAGTATCGATAATATTGGTCGAAGTAGAATGATTAAAACTGGCAGGGTTATTCGGGTCAAAGGCAATAAGTGGTTGAGATTCCGCTGCATCCAGGTTCAGACTGATTTCCATATTCGCTGTTGCCTGCGGAGGAATACTGGCAGTACTAATTTGTATAGGTGATGCCGCACCGGTAATGTTACCGCTGTTATCAGATGAAAATGCGATCAATTGCTTACCCTGCGAATTGCTCAAAAAACCATCCCTGTCTACGCCGAAGCTTCCGGCACGCGTGTAGACCTCAGAACCGGCATCGTCAACAATAAAAAAACCACGGCCACTAATCGCCAGGTCAAGGTTATTGTCAGTAAAGGTTATATTGCCCTGCGTGAATTGTTGTGAAATTGATGCCAGTCTGACACCACTTCCAGGCGTGTTGCCGCTGGAACCCAGTCCTGTGACTGCGAATACATCACTGAATTCTGCACGAGACTTTTTGAATCCATTAGTTGTTGCATTGGATACATTATTTGCTATCACACCCAGATCACCAGATGCTGCCTTTAATCCACTTATCGCTACTCGAAATGACATTTGTTTTCTCCTGAAATTAACTTTCTATAATATTTCTCTAACATCGTTCATCGAAACTGTACCAAGGCCACGCAGATTCAAAGATGAATCCTGCCCTGCTTTGCCCAGCGTCACACTTTCTACCTTGCCTTGAATCATTGTTTCCTGCACAACGGCTGTACCGTTAACAAATCCCTGTGCAGTCACCTTGTAAGTGCCATTGGCAACAGGCTCCCCGTTATTACTAAGACCATTCCAGGAGAAGCGCGCCACTCCGGCAGCCTGTGTTCCCAAATCGATTTGCTTAACAAGTTGACCGGCTGCGTCTTGAACAAAAACTTTCAAATCACCAACTGAGGCGGGTAAATCCACAGCCCCTTGCAAGTCAACACCGTTCTCCAACAGACCCACACTGCCAGGTGTTAAGACTGATCTACCGACCATCGTCGAAGCCTGTAATGCCTGACTGGACTGAAGTGAACTCGCGAGGACATCAAAAGATGACTGAAGTTCGGTGATGCCATTGACCGTGCCAAACTGTGCAAGTTGACTCAGAAACTCCCCGCTTTCTGCAGGGTTCAAGGGATCCTGGTGCTTAATCTGCGTGATCATCAATTCCAGAAACTGCGACTGACCCAGTTCATCTTTAGGTCTTTTTTGTTCCTGATTTATAGCAAACTGATCAAGGCCACTTGCTGATACTGAATTTAATTCTTCCATCATTTATTCCTCTAACTAAACTGCTATTGCCCCAGGGTCAGGGTTCTTAATAACATCTCTTTTGACGTATTTATTATTTCAACATTGTTCTGGTAGGCTCGCGATGCAGACATCATGTTCGCCATTTCCTCAATCGGATCTACATTGGGCAAATAAATATAGCCCTGCTCATTGGCATTGGGATGTTCCGGTTGATATTGCTCTCGTAGCGGTGTCTGACTCTCAACAATCTCCGATACCCTTACGCCAACACTTTGATCTTCACTCATATAGTTGTTCATGATGGATTCAAACACTGGCTGTCGTGCGCGATAGGTCTGCTCTGCACTACTGGCAACACTATCAACGTTGGCGAGATTGCTGGCAGTCACATTTAGTCGAACAGTTTGCGCACTCATAGCAGAGCCCGCGATATTGAATATGTCCATTAATGCCATTTTATTCGCCCCTTATCGCTGTCATCAGGCCATTGATGCGGCCATTGAGAAATTGCAGAGAAGTTTGGTACATCAGGGCGTTACGCATAAATTCCGCGCGCTCTGTCTGCATATCGACGGTGTTGCCATCGATAGATGGCTGTTGCGGAATGCGATATTTCAAACTTGCGTCGTTAGTG